>JGI24158J21664_10009377_pt1 | contig 13063 bp, 9 predicted proteins | sample Ectturendosymbi3_FD_21664 | JGI IMG/M metagenome (IMG submission 21664) | reverse complement strand
GTGAACAGTCGTGATTTAATTCTCCCGACACGGACACAAATTTCTGAACAGGAATGCAGTGACTTGACGGCCAGAAACAGGCGACCGTCAACACCGTAGCCCACTCCCACAACACTCCTCAAAGCTTTTGACGAGGAACTCAGTCGTATGCTTTCTCGAGTACGTGAAAATATGTGTAAACGTTTTTGGCATACTCCCAAGATTTCTCAAAAATTTGTTGGAGAGTGAAAAGTTGGTCTGTATGGCCAGGATGAAAACCGCACTGGTATCATCCAGCTTTGGTTCATTTATTTCGCGGCATCGTTTTCCAAGGCATTTGGCAACGTCAATTTGAAATACAGTATTTCAAAATTCCCGAAAAGCATCGCGGACTCCACAAAACGCCCTCGCGGGCCGAGTGTTTGAGACCCCTGGTCTACTATGTACCATGCACTTGTTTGCACCGTCTAATAAAAATAGAATAATTGACAAAATATTCCCATTTACTACAAAATTGTGCGGAAGTATGTGGTGAAAGTCAAGAGCCACATAGATTTAAAAATCTGTGGCCAGTCTTTGCATTTTCGTGTGGAATCGTAGGTTCAAATGCCCCAAGCAACACGTTTTAGATGTTTTAGTTAAATACTCTTGTTGCTGATTTAACATAACACCAGATGTACAAGCACGATTTCCTAACTGTTGACCTGATGGAAGTTGTCGCATTTGCCAAGTGAAAGTTTCAACAAATTATTTACATTGCTTAGGATGAATTGCAAAGAGAACTCGCTCAGCTGAGGCGACGACCGAGATGGACACCATCTGGAAACCCAAACTATTCGGTATTTCTATCGATCTATATAAAATGTGTCATTTCTTGATGTTTTGGTCACGTCATGCGATACCTGCTGATGCTCCAACCGTTTATAACGAGCGGTGGTAATTGTTCAACGAGAATGTCACCCACTTTGAGACAGGTCTCCAATTTAAAAAACAACCTTATGTGGTGAAAAGTGAAGGTGGCAAAGCTGCTGTTTTTTACTTAAATAAAGGATTTGTACAAAAGCTTTTCATCTTAGTATTTGTCGTCTTTGTCAGTGATAAACTAATTTAAGGTTTATTTTTGGCAACTTTGCATTTCCAAGCAATGCTGCGTTAGGTATATTTTGCCCGATTCTGATACAAGGGTTTTTTATTCTACTCTTACCCTTTTTGTGGCGGTTGCGTTCAGAAGGTCATGAACCCGATGACTTCAATGTGGCACAGACTCGAGTGCAAAGCTTCAGACCAAAGCTTTAATGAATTTCTCCAACAAAAATTGTTTTACTCTGTGTGTCCTTTGCCCAAACGCAGAGAAAGCAGTGAATTAAATTTCAGCAAGTTGCAACTATCAATGTTCTTTGCGGGTTTGTTAAAAAAATTTGCGAAGGTAAAAACGGTCTAACGAGTCTAATTAGCACCGCGTTTGTGTAGAAGTATATCGTCATACTTTTACACGCTGGCACGGTGTGCAGGCTCTGACGAACTTCATTGGTACATACCAACGTCCTTCGGTACTTTATTATCACCATTACGTACCTGCCTATACACACAGTGTAGTGAAAGTGAAGAGAAAGTCGTCGATGCTGCTGTGCGTATCTCGATGTGTAGCACACTTCGTTCTGCGTGTTAAATGTCATGAGAGTTCAAACTAATCGGTACTGCATGTTGATGACTTGCAAATAGCTGACCCGTACCCAAACACCAAAAACGATCAGCTTTTGGAATGTTTTTGAAAAACATTTGCCAGCGCGTCAATGTGTTGCTGGATGCTTGTGCTTGGTGCGTCAACCCCAAATTGCTAGAAGGCAGTAGGGCATAACTGTCATGCATGAATTCATTTAAAATGCCAATAATTGTAAATATTTACCTTGTTTATTTGTACGGTTTCGTTACCAAACATCAGTGAAGCTTTCTGCTTTTGTCATATGACTCATCCCAAACATTTGCTCATTTTTCATGTTACTTTCGCATTCCATAGCTGTGACGAGTCAAACAACATTGTAGCATCACTTGGGGATCCACACCCAATTAATTGAAGCATCAAGTTACTGGGATGTTTTTGATGTAACGACTCGAGGGAGGCATGTGTGCATACCCACAAGTGAAATCCCGACCGACGTTTTCGCTTCATGTTTCAATATAATCTCTGATAAATTTTCTTATTACGCTAAGCACGAGGACAGACTATAGATATATTTTTAAACCAGTCACATGGGTTGAAAAAGTGAACTACCTTTTGAAACATCAGTTGTATCAAACGTAAATAGCGTTAGAGCTACGCTGCATTCAATGACTGCATTAGAACGTCGTTGACTGCATGTTATACATTTATCACTCTTTATAAATACAGCATATTAATACAAAACATATTAATACAGAAAGCAGGCTAAAGATTCTTTCATAAAATAACTATAATATTACCTAATTAGAACTACGTCGTTCTTGTTGTTAGCCGACAGTATTCACCAATGCTCTCCTAACATGGACTCGAACTTAAAAAGTCGTTAAATGAAGTGTTTGATTCACTCATGGTGAAAATTAATGGACCGAAAATCTCCAACGAGATATATTGGTGCATTTGAAACGAATGCACTTCCTCTAATAAGAACATTTTAAAAGTTTTTAATGCATGTCATTTCAAACTTTCGACGATTCGCTCAGATTTGCTGCAGAAAAGCCCACTTCAGGTTAAAAGCTGACTTAAGACCACAATTCGCTTGGATGTATATTCGTGGCGTATTTTTGTAACAAATAACTTGCGGTGAGTTAGTCCAACACAGACCAGTAGATAACGAAGTTGCAATTACACTTGATAAGCTTTTAATTGAAGAGCAGGTTTGACTGAAAATGTCATTAAGGAAAACGGCGTGAATACGAATTGAAAATGGTCTCACGCAGAAAGCTTGTATAACATTTTTCCAAGAGGCATGCATTTTTGTTGGCCGTGCAATTTTCTAGAAAATTATGCAAAAGAACTCATTGCCCTCGTTAAAATACACGACCATGGCCACTCACATCACTGCTCGCGCCGGTTCTAGGACTGCAGCCACCTGGATAACTACCACTGGACAACTTCCACCCGGACATCTCCCACGTAGGAAAATTGCCTGTTCTGGCAACTGCCATCCAGGACATATTGAATGCTCTACGTTTATTGCTATTAAAGCCATTTGAACTCCACATGTTGCTGCTTTCATGTGAAAAAATTTGAAATCCTGATAACAAACGTTTTTTCGTTCTCTAACCAGTTATTAGGAACCTTCACTTCAGCTTTAATGCTGTTGTGTGGAGAATGTCGTATTGATGTCATTACATCTTCATAAGCATTCTCAAGTCAGTGACGTCCTTAATTTTTTATGAGCTTTTCATCTTTTTTCACAACACAATTCTGTCTTGCATAAAATTGCATCGTATTCATTCCACGCACTCATCAAACCTGTTTACTTCCGGGCATTTTAAGTTCTGTGTATTGCTTTACCTTAGTTTTTGATCTGTGAGTTACATGGCAACAACAGCAATGTTGCAAGCTGTAACTCACCTTGGCAGCACTGTATCGAAACAATAATACCGCAGCAAAGCGGTTCCCAACCGCCGTGCTGTGAGAACTCCTCTAGGTGCCGCAACGCGATAGTGTGAACTGGATTTGATAGCTCGTATATGATGTGTGAAACACATTATCCTAGGTGGCAGTTGTCTGGGTGGCAGTTGTCCAGGTGGCTGTTGTCCTGATACCACTCCCGCTCTGTTAACAAAACGAAATTAATCAACACTAAAAGCAGTTAAGGATGAATTCCGTAAAGCACGTTCAATTAATCTTAGGTACTGCACGCAAAGCATTTTGGGTATATGTTGTCGCAGTGCATAGGGGTCGGTTTTGAAATCAAATTAATTTTGCCAGTGGCTGGTCGTGATTTATTCGTCAAGTTTTTCGAAGACCTAGTGCTTTTTGCTGCAAGAAAAAGTGCATAGTGCAGGTAATTCCAGCTGGTTGGTCACTTCACCAAATGACATTTAACTGTGTGTATTAACAAAAATCGCCATCAAACGTAAGTCTAAACCCTGTTTAGAAACTTTTCCATTTAATATTTAAGTAAGCAGTATTTTGTATATCAAAAACAAAGGGCCTTCCCAGTGACTTAGCAGATAGTTGTAGCGCTGAAGCGAGAGAGCTTAGGCCAGGGTGATTGGTTGGAAAGTTGCATTCGACAAATTGGCCACGCTTGAGCGCTTTATCTGTTTACAGCACTCAGTGAATGACATCTGTCCGATTTTAAAGCACTAATGGTCAGCAGGTATATCTCAAAGCGTGACCTTTGGTCGAAAGATATTTTCCAAACTAATCCGCCTTGCCTACGTTCTCACACTACATATCTGTCCGATATAACAGTTGATGTGTTATATCTATCCGATTTAGAACTTCGTCTTAAAAATGTGCCCAATATAACCCGATATTTATTTTGTACAAACGGCGCTCCATAGCGAAAGCATTTTTATTGCAGTTGTACAGCAGACAATACAGTAACTCCGGAGTGTATCTGCGAAGAACCATGGAGCAAATTAACACCCGCGTTCAAACGCTGGTGGTCGATGTGAGCAGTCTTAAAAGATGGAAGAGTGCAACTGACAGAAGACTGGAACGGCTCGAAGCGTCGCTCAGTGACTCAAACAGACGGATATCAGGTCTGTTGTTTGTTGTCTAAGTATTCTTTATTTATATGGTGAACCTGCGTCTGCCGCAATTAAACCACAAGGGCACACCTTAACCATTACGGTAAGCATTTCCTATTGCTGGAGATGTCCAAGACTTTATCGAACTGGAATGAAACACTGGTAAAGATATCGGTTTATCTAAAACCTGCATGCCTATAACGGCCTACTAAACAATGGGCCAACAGGAGTTTACGGCGGTCTACTAAAGAACAGGTATTTCAGTAGGCTGCGCAAGACCCTGTTAGGCCGCAGTAAACCCCATTAAGCCGCGGTAGATCCCACATGACTGCCAGGGATTTGTGTTTTGGTAGGATGCTGTAGAACCGCTTATAGACCTGTGGTTTAGTATAAGCAGCAGTAAGCATGCAATATAGTAAGACCCAGTATAGGACTGTAGTTTCTAGATGGACCCGAAAAGATGTTGCTTGTATCTTGGACCAGGGGCTCTGATTATTCTTCAGCAGAAAACACGCCGTGGTGCAAAAACGCTGGTTGTTGACAAAGTATATCACGATAAGGTTGCGTGGTTTTGCTGTGCCTATTAATTTCATGCACGTATGTTTATGCGTATAGTGCCATATCACTGTAAACAACCACAAGTATCAGCGAAAACAAAACCGATAGGCGATTATATCATCACAGATGATTTAGTGAAGTAGTGTCGAAAAATCACATTTTTACCGGACTTGACTTAAAGCATCATGATTTATTTTGAAAGAAACAGTTTAGATGAAAATACTTGCACGATGAGTGTAACTGAAAAATCCACGTTAAAGTCGTTTTAGGGCCGTTCTTTCTTATCCCGTTTCAGTGTTTTTGCAGTTTGTCCTGAATCGTTCATTATGATTTGAATATTGTGATGATGGATATGTGGGTGATTAGTATGCATGCGCGAATTTCACTCATAATGACCTCATTCCTGGTATGCTTTCGATATCTGACGCTATATATCCTAGTTCGAAACACACGTATAGTTGCCCGTTTACACCATGTAAAATTTTTGGTCAATCAAAGAAATCACTGTGAAAATTTATTTTTATGAACGAAAGAACCATTAATTTTTCAAAAAACTTTCCTTAAATGGGAAATCGTTTGAATCTGGAAAAGACTTTTTGAAAAAAATTATTTTGCGAAAATATTTCTGCCAAGAAAAAATTTTCATGACGAATTTTTTTTCTGAGCCCAATTTCGCCAAGTGTTTCACATTGACATTTGCGAATAAACCAAACCACGTTGTAAATTCATCTGCTGCGTCATAGAAAATCATCTTTTGGAAGTTACAAACTGCGTGGCACTGATAGAAACCTTGCGTAATTTGACTTTTTTATTTTGGTGACGGCAATTGGCGGCAGACCGAAGCCGTATTTTTGCTTCTTGCCGGGGAGGTGAACGCCTTTGACCAACGAGCGCTACGGCGATTCACTCGGTGGTCGCGGGTCAACCACTCTATGGTTTAGACAACCAACAGGCGGACACTACCACTGAGCTATCGCCGCCTCAGCTAACCAAGCTTTCGCCACCTTGCACTTAGATTAGTCTAAGTACAGTGGATAGATGTGATAGATGGAGGTGGAACACTAGACCACAAGCGTTAGGCAAGGTTATCATGCATGACTGCAACAACACTCGTAGCAGACTTTGTAGCACAGTTCTGTTCTTTACAATTCGTAACTTGCATCAGAATGATTGTTGTTCCGGAATTAGATAGGCTTTAAAATGTGATAGTTGAAGAACTGGATAGCTCTGATGTTAGTAAAAAGAATTGCTTCCAATTTTCCAGCGCTTGATAGGTTAGGCTTGATTAGCAGATTACCGTAAAAGAAGATAGATTTCGTTGAGAGAATCCAAAGGAACATATAAAAACACGGTTAGCGATGATTTGTCAGATAAAAAATGCTTTAAGAAACAAACACGCAGCAGATGAATTTACATTGCTTATTTGCAACTTTCAGTGGAAATACTTTGTTGGCGGACTTGGGCGCATCAAAAAATTGTATATGTCAATACATTTGTCAATTAAAATAACCTTTTTTGAAATGTATTGTCAATTAAAATAACCTTTTTGAAAAATACTGTTTTGTGTGAAAAAATTTTGTTTTAAATTTATTTCACAAAAGAGGTTAGTTTTGCGAAGACCTATGTTTTTAGAGTGATTTTTTTGATGCAAAAATGTTTGCATGGCGCAAGTGGACCATCGTACACATGCGCTTCTGTCCATTATCCTTTATGCTAGTTCACCGCACTTTCACTGCTACCTCTAGGTTTGCGATAGAATATATTACGCGTATTGCTACTCATTAGATGAATTACCTGCTCTGCTTCACGTCCGTCCTCCCTTTTGAGGTACCTTTGCTCTCTCTTTCTCTCTAGGTATATATATGTATATATATGGTAACGAAAATTTGGCATTTAGAGTGCTTTCAGAAGTCTGCCTAATTGTCACTGCAGGGTTCGCCATTGCAAGATGCGTCTAAGTTGTACAGTATGTGCGTTAATTTATTCATCGCGTTGTCGCGTACCACACAGATACCTCGGTTCTGTCTTGCATATGCCAGTTGTGTCATTGCCGAATGCGAAAGCTTCATCCGAAATCTTTTTCAAAATTGTTGGCGTATTTGATATCTGCCGATAAGTAACATGCCTCGTTGCTCAGAACACTCTCGACATCTTCAAAATCGGATCCAAGATAATGCTCCACGCGGTAGTGCAGCTGAGGAGAATTCTCAAGAAATCAATAACTTGCAAACAAACCTTGCTCAGCTTCAGGAAGACTTGCGAACTTTGGAAAGCGCTGTAAATTCTCGCCAGATACGCAGCAAGGCGAATATTCTTGATGAATGTGAGTGATATTGGATTCTGTAAACTGAAGTAAATAGTAAAGTCACTGCATTTTTTTGTGCGCTGTCGCTTAAAAAACTATCCGCTGCACGTATTAAATCCTAACGAATGTGAATTACTAGAGCAAGGAAACGTCCAACTATTGAAAATTTAGCTATACTTTTTCTTTTAGTAATGAAATATCGCAAAAATCACAAAACTAAACACGCTTGTTCGTCTCAGTCAAATCAACTAAACCGCACGTAAGCGTCTGAGGTACACTGGAGAATGATGGATCGACTTCAGCGCGCCATGGTTCATTTGCTAAAATGAAACAATTAAAGTCATCAAGATTTTAAACAAAAGATCTATATGAGGAACATGGCGCAAAACCTCTTCAGAACCTTCTGCAGAGATTCTTGTGCCGCGAAAAATTATGGCAACTACTTTGCGGTCAGTCGAGATTACTTCAGTCACGGTTGCGAATCCGAGGTACTTTAACAAGACATCAAGAGATGTTAGAACAACCTTGCTTGTGCAGCTAGATTGCCGCTAATGGCTTATTTGGTTTGTGTTTGTTGTGTAGCTTTGCGTGGTAATTTGTAATATTTACTCAAGCTGAGTTGGTTAGTTTTCCAGGACACCGTTTGCGTAATGTTTTGTATGCGTAGTTTTATACAGGTAGACTTAAAACATCTCGGTTTCAATATCTGTTCAAGGTAATTCATATTTTGAAAAAAGCAGCTGTTCATTAGAAAACATCGTTTTCGTCGAAACTATCGACTTGATGAATATGTCTTTTTCGCAACTAATTTCCTTTTCTCACAAGTTCAAAACTACATAATCAATTTTGATTCATAGCATCTTGCGTGAAAAATTTACGAAGACAAGATCGGGAGCGGCATCTGCAGTCACGTCACGCTGTGCATGGCGGACAGCAGCTTTGCGTCGGACATGTGTTGACTATCCGTTACACTACGAGGGACCAGCGAACGCATCTATTGGGTTGCTTTTATCTAAAACATAGAGTTAACTGGAACGGTGAAGGCAATCCACGCAAAGCAAAGAGATAGATAAATACAATAAAGTAGATGCACATTCTGAATTCGTTATATAATTTTTTTCTCTAATTACTGGAACCGTTTGCGTTCCGCAAGTGTGCTTGGTTGACTGGAGTCGCTAACTGGTATGGACTATGGAGGAATAGACTTGATTTGCTTCAGTAGTGCAATGACACCAGAACAAGAACTTCATTAATTGGTTTAATAGACCATAACTTGGCAGTAAATATGAGCAGATGAAGTGCATGACGCACGATGGCTCAATCTCGGAAACTGACTTAATTTAGCAAATGAGAGCGGCGTTGTGCTAAAAGAAATTTGGGATGCCGTCAGGCAATTTAACAAAATTTTAGTGAGTTTCCATAAATTTTCTCTGAAACGAAATGAAGAGCAAAAACTAGGTCAGCGACTTCTTGGAGTCACGGAATGCCAAAAAACGACCGCCTCACAGACTCCCCGTCTCGTACGCTTGGAACGTTTGATTTTGGACGTTATTATTATTCAAAACTTGAGTGAGGCAAAAGGCACGACGCCATTGGTAACCACCAACCTTGAGACTGCATGCAATTTCCAATATAAGAAGTTTCTTCTTGTGCTCTTGCCAAAACGTTATCTCCGTTTTCGACCTGCAGTTGGCGGTAACTGTCACAAAGTTAGCTTTTCTGAGATTAGCAGCGTTACACGACTTGCAATATCCACCTCGTCCCCACGAGAGGCAGTGAACCTCGCTCGGTGATTTGATCTTGTACAATTTTTTTATCTCAGCCGAACGGACAGCGAGACTCGATGTTCCAGCTTCGTAAAAATCCTCGTCTTGAGTTGATTGAGTCACATTGCTGCGAACGCACTTTTGAAAAATAACGACCGCCGATCTTGATGTATCACGCCTGCAGTTTCAGTCGTCGGACGTTTGCTTTTTTCGTTGCTCCGACTATTTAATTTCTAAACACTGGTGGCTTGCTATACGCGTTTACTGGGGTACATTGTCTGCAGCTTGCGAGTTTGGTATCTTGCCGTGGGTCCTTTTGTGTGAACACACTCCTTACAGTAGTGATCCACGATGGTATGTTGTTGGGATTGCCCAGGATGTCTTGGAGTTGCTGCGTCATTCTTCCGTGGGCTGATGAGATGTTCCATCCCGTGTCTTTAACGCTGTCGTGTTCGGTTAATTTCCAGTTGGCCATTTTCTTCGACTTGTTCTTGATGTCCTCTGTGGTGATCTCTTGTGTGTGTTGATTTGGAACGTCGAGGCATTCATCCTATGTCCGCTCTGTTATGTTGTTGCGAATTTCCGGTGCTCCCCTGAATTTATTATTAATATATTATTTATAAGTACTTTTGTAGTCTTGTCAGCACAAGTGCGTAGAGGTAAGGTTAGAATTTTGATAATGCTTCTATTGTTGTTGCTTGAATTTTTGTGAGTTTTTTTCTCTGGTTTCGCAATGCAAGCATTGTTCGTGAAGATCCAGATACGGGATTCGCGCATCTTTATCAGAAATCAATTTCGTAAAGTTTTCTTTATTATTGGTCTTAATTTCATTGTTTATTTTTATGAAAAATTTTCGTACGCGGCCGGCAGCTCTTCACCTCTCATGCGTCTGTTTTCAGCCACTACAGAGTTACATGAAGCGCGGGATCTCCCTACAAGACACGGAATATCTGGAAGCAGCCTGACATTAAATGGTAAGAAACTACGGCAAAACATACTGAAAACATATCAGCATAGTGTGCCCACTGGGTAATGCTTAGTCTATCTTCAAGAATTTAAAAATTGATTAGACAGCTCCAAAGGAAATGATGTAAAACATCCAGGAAAGGTTGCTGTTAAAAATTGTTTACAAGCTTTATGAAACTGCAACAGAGTTGTATCACTAACAAGCTATATCATAAATTATTACGGTTGTGGAGTTGCATATTTCATGCAGAGTACTACTTTCATCTATAGATTTAAGTTCAGGATATAAAGGCTATAGAGTGAAATTTTTGCATTTGAGTTGATGCGTGGTACAGATAGCTATGTAGTCTCACGGAAAAAGAAGCGATGGATCGCACTGCAAAGATAATCGCTCACCACAAAAAGCTCAGTTTGTGGAGAAGTTACGTGGCTCTTAAAAGTTATGTGACTCAAGATGAGGATCGCATGTTCACTGAAAAACTGTTTCTCCGACAAGAAAGTGGATGTCATAAAGCCATAAGCGGAGACACTGAGCAGCTTACACAAGTTTGAGCACTGTGGTGAGACTCTGACGCCTATCAAAGGAAATGATTGGATAATCGATTTATTTGCAGTCACGAATCTGCTTGAACTACCTCTCCATGTTGCAGAAGAATTTCTGGATATGACGGCTGAAATAGAAAATTGCATTAATTTTGTGACTTTCAAACGAAAATATCCAAACGTTTCAGCAAACGTAAATTTTTGGGTTTCTATGTGTTCAACTTATCCGACCGTATCCGTGTGTTGTTCAATGGCTGATTCCAACTGCGGCAACTTGACTTTGTCAATCAGGATTTAGTGCAATGAGCGCACTGGAAACGAAGTATCAAAATCGGGTGGACGTTCGTTGATTTAACATGACTTGCGATTGTGTTTAAGTACGAAGAAGACATTTCGAAAGCTTGTAGACAGTATGCAAGCACATTCTTCCTATTAGTCATTGAAACATGTTTATGAATATAATTTTTTATTGCAAATGTTTCGCTTCTCATCTATTAATGATTGATTTTCGGAAGATTGTGTACACACGCTTCTAAGTTTAGGTGGTATGTGTGCTAGTGTTGCGAGTACTTACAGAATTTAAGTTTTTCAAATTTGGGACACTCAAAAACAGTTCGGGAAACACTAGCCAAGGGGTTCCCAACATTTCTCTGATCATGTACCCCTTCAACATTTCGACACATGAACATGTACCTGTAAAATTTCCTCTAACAAAAAGGCTGGGTTAAATAACAAAAATCCATTGAAATTTTATTAGAACTTTCAGATTTTTGAAACCATAGAAGTAGACTCCGTTTTTATGCCTTAGAATTAATTTGTTGCGGTTAATTTCAAAGTTCATTTGTTTTTGAAAATAATGTTCACTGATATATGTATAAATATTTGGAAATAAAAAATATATAAACCTTTTTTCCTTTCTATTGCTATACCTTAAATGTACCCCTTCAGATAGGCAAATGTACCCATAGGGATACATGTATCCCAGGTTGGGAACCCCTGCACTACCCTAAGCTATCCTAATCGCAGTGATATGCAAAAAGAAACTTGCCTGGTAAGTTTTATTACTCATTCAATTACCTGTTTTCGCATGTTTGGCCCAGGAGGAAGCCATTCTGTGCACTTAGCCGATGAAGTGAGAAACCATGGCTTGAGGCTGGATAGCCACGACACCATCTTGCGGAAGAGTGCTATTGATATCACAAGTTTGCAACATCAGTTAGTGCGTATCATCATGAAGAACAAAAGACAAGATTCGTCCATTCGTTTATTGCAAAGTCTTGCTGGAAACTTTTCCGTTCCTTCAGGTGTAGGTGTCTTTGCTCTTTAATTGCTTGTTGTCAGTTAATTGTGTGTTTCTTTTACAGCTAAAATCAAATACTATGTTTTGACGTATTGTAAACATTGAAATCTAATATCGGGGCTGGGAACCGAACAATAAAAACTGGACAGAGAAACAGGAACTTACTGTATCGTTTTCATTTTTATTTTTATACATTCGCACAGTATGCATAAAACACCTCTTTGCAAAACTTCTTGAATGGCACATTTTTATACACATTTTTTTACGAAATCACAATTTTGCAAAACTCTTGTATCGCACATTTTTATACATATTATTTTATACACGAATTGCATTATATTTTATTCATAGGAAAACTTGAACGTTGCTTTATATATATATATATTTATACATCACCACAAATGTTTTTGTAAAACACACTTATCGCACATATATTTTGATACACACATTTTCACTTGCATCATTGGTTCAAAGTGCTCGTATTTCATATACATGGTGACACCAAAAAAAAACGGTCATCACTAAAAATCGAATAACTTCCAAAATTTATTTAGATTGACACAAAACTTCAGCTAAAGTAGGTCAAGCCTTTGTAGCAGACATCTCCAAAGTTTCAAGTCTGTTCTACAAAAACTATTTGTTTCACTGGCACTCAAAAAATGTGCTCCAGATGAGCTCCCGGCGCTGCAGGCACATTTGGATCCGGCGGGCAAAGTTCTCTCGATCTCCCGCATTCCTCCTTTGGGATCGCTCTTATTGCTGCTGTGATTGCTGCCTTTAGGTCAGGGATGGTCTGGGGGTTGTTGCCATACACCCTGTCCTTAAGGTATCCCCACAGATAAAAATCTGGGGAGTTCAAGTCCGGTGAATGCGGCCACTACTGCGGGTCACACCTGCGGCTGATCAGTCGGTCAGGGAAACGCAGCTGTAGCCATGCCA
>JGI24158J21664_10009375_pt1 | contig 13064 bp, 10 predicted proteins | sample Ectturendosymbi3_FD_21664 | JGI IMG/M metagenome (IMG submission 21664) | reverse complement strand
TTTTTCATTGCAGTCTTGAGTTGTTTACTTTCTCTGAACTTGTGTTGGCCCTTCTACGTTTCACACCTGTTAGCATTGCTTGCAGATGACAGGACTGACGATGCGTAGTGTTACGCGAAATCGGTTTCCTATTAAAAATTTGTGATTGATCCCTTGCTTCTTTCACTTGTGGAGTAAAGTTACTTGAATACAGATATGCGCAAGTTTGAATCATCGCAAAAAGATGAAAACAGAGCCCAGTTGGCTGATTCCTCTAAAGCCTATAGCAAACGTGAAGCTTTTTATTGTCAGATCGACAACTAGACGATATTTTCGAAGGCGGCAACACCGTCCAGCGTAAAAATCTATATATCTGAAAAATAAACCTACAAAAAACGCTAGAAATCAGGGAAATGTAACTAAGAGAACTTCTGAACTACACGAAAGAGCGATAAATTCCAAGTAAGGATCGCATTGCCATTTGTTCTCGAGAGGAATGTCGGAAAACCTTTAATTTCTGCTGAATATCTAAGGCAATGGTAGAACCATTTCGACGTCACAGAAGTTGGATTTTTGAATGGACACTCCACATATGAGGGCATACTTTCACGATTTTCAGACAAACGGCCTAATAGGTCGCATCTGCGTGGGGCTCCGAAAACTAAGATGGCCTAAGGCCCCGCGCTCCATAAATCCGTTCCTGATTGAAATACTGGGGCTTTGCCATTCAACCAACAGGTTTGCCCGTATGTGATAATTTATGTGTCACAACCTTTCACAAACATATCCATGCACTGGAAACAGGTCTGAGAACACAACATACCAAGAAAAAAACGCTTTACGAAGAACGCATTGACATCTTGTAGCTATAGGGTGCAGGGCAAACGAATCAAGGTGGAAACGTGTTTTGAGGACTAAATCTGAAAAGAGCAGGATGAAGGAATGTTGCTACGTTTTTGACTAAGGCTAGTAAAAACAATTTTACCTACTGTATCCTATAATTTTATTCTTCTTCGTCTTTTGAGTGAGTTGTTGAAACCACTGCTTGGCCGTGCTAGATCTCGGGGCAGGTGTTGAGCAGCCATTCGTAATTTTATTGAAACAAACTTAATCGAGCCATGCTGTGCAATGCTGATTGGCCGTCGTTTTTCATTAAAGGGCTCCACCCTTCATGGGGTGAATACTTTAGCGGTGCAAAGGTCTGTAGATTTGCTTCGATTTGGCGTCATGCACTAATGAACCCCTCTGAGTAGCCGCTTGGTAGGCAGCGTAAGATGTCGTCCAAAGGTGTTATCACATACAATTACAATTTTTTATTACTTCTCCATTTTTACACCTAAGAAAACCCCAACAACTTTTTGCAGGAGCGCTTGCTAGCTTTTACCCTCAGTAGAAGCCTTCCACAAAACAGATGTGCGGTTTATGAGCGGGCGGATGTGTTGTTTTGTGCTTCCATAGAACATACAACCACAAACAGTGCTTTAAGCAAACACAGACGTTTGAATCGAAAAGGTTGAACATCACGTCCTTCTTAGACAGGCACGTTAAAACATTTGTGCAGTAGCTTTATTTTTCCATCTAAATATATTTTCGGTGATTTTTACTCGTTTTTAATGGCCTTAAGGTGGATTAATCAATCAAGCAATTGTATTTTTCGCGAGGTATAAACTTGTCATGGTTCAACGAAAAGATTACGAGGATTGGCGAAATGATCGCGAGGTCAGCAAGTCAGCCAACCCTTAAAAAGAACAAAGAGAAAGGCAATGAAAGATTATGATTAACGCGAACACAAGTAAAAAGGGACAAACACGCACACAAAAAAAGAAAACCCAACAAGTACAACAGACAAAGTTGTATAATAGTCGCCATGAAACGAACAGCGGCACAAACATCGAACCAGTCGCAGACAATGGAGGGCGATAAAAGGTAATCGAGTCCACGAATATTTTCCTGCAATTTGAACAGCAAAAAATTAGTCTGATCTACTGTCAAACTTGAACACGGCTTCCAAGCAATTTTTACTGATGAAACTTCAAACAATTTTTGAAACAAATTTAGTAGCTTTCTATATTATCATGACAGTTTTGAATGTTGTGAATTTCAATGCAGAAAATGTGCAGTAAGTTAAACGTAAATTTTTGACTCAAGTTTACAAGACCGAGCTGCACAAAAATAACCTACACTGTGTGGAAGCAAGCAATGAAAACCATGACAGAAAGCAAGAAAGAAAAGCAACATCGGCTCGACAGTCATTTTCTACTAGAGATTTTTGTTTTAGTTCAGTCAACGTTGCAAATTCGTTGATCTGCATGCGCAGTTGCAAGGCCGTCGCCTTGAAAGTAAAATGGCGGGCAACACGGGATCTATTCCGTTTGGTCCAACAGGCGAAGCGCAAGTTATGCTCAGCCAACTTCTTTGCGTGTCACGATCGCGCAAAACCTGCTTCAGAATCGGGCTCAGTTTCTTTTCCTGCACTATGTCAACTTCGTTATGCAGTCGTCTCACGAGTCACACAAATCATTGATGCCTGATTTGAGAGGTACAACTCATCGGTAGGCATTACCCTAATTGAAATATGGACCAATCACCTGGCCAAGCCTTGCAGCGTGCAAATCACGACATAATCACCGGGCAATTTCGCTCGGCCGCAACAGCTCCCATCATATAACTGTAATTGTTGCCTGCGGTTTGATACATGCCGATTGAAATAAAACGGCAAAGCTACCAGCGCACAAAGTGAACCTTCAGGCGCAGTGCAAGAGGAGTTGTTTTGCCGCATCACGCGGATTTGAAAGGAATTGGACAGCCCTGACAATGGCGGTAAGCCTCACCGCCAGCGCAGAGGCAGAAAAACATCTGTTGAGTAACAGAGGCCGTGTTTTTGCTTTTTTTCGAACTCTGGCAACCTTTCTTCGCTGCTTGCCTCACATTGGCATTGCACAGCCGATGTTGCTGGTTGCTGCAGACACGCGGAAGTGTCTTCAGCTTGTCTGCATTCACATGAACTGCAGATAATAGGCAGAGCATTACGTTTATATGTATATATAATGTAAACGACGTGAGCTTGTAGTTGTCTTAGCCTCAAAAGTCCTAGTGTTGCGCACATAAAAGAGACGGTTCTGGTTTTGGTTGGAACACGGAGGTGAAGAAGCAAAAATTTTAAAGTGTACAGTTTACACCTTGCGAACTTTACCACCTGATTATAGCATTTCTATTCCTGGGCTCCTTCCATTACGTGGGTTTTAGAAAACCTTTTCATGAAAATAATATTCCGCGTTGCCGACTGTGACGCAAACGAGGATGACTCGTGAAAGTTGCGCAGCGAAGCTGCCAATCACGTGCCGTAAAGGTTTGAATTAAGTTGAAAAAGTAGATCAACGACATTTTTCATTTTTCATGTGAAGTCACTGCATCAGCGGTACCTGGTTCGATGCATCGTGCGCTATGGCATTTGACAAAACTTGCAATCCGGGCAGGGTTGCACGATTATATTTCGAACGCCTGGAGCGATCCAGTTCATACCTACGTTTATCCAACACTTTTATGCAAGCTCATCTTGCAAGACTTTTGAGCGGGTAACTCTTGGCAACTCCAGCCCTTCAAAGCTCGAATCAAGAAAATGCAAAATCATGTTCGTGAATGGTGCAGGTGTATGATACGACGATGTAACTGTGCAGGAAAATCAGGAAAGCATGTTTTTCTTTTCACTGCGATTTTTTTGTCTCTTTAAGACGTGTTATGAGTTTTCAAGCCGCCAAACCGCTTCTTTTTGCGAAACGCGTGCACGCCCTACACAATCGCGACTTTTTTCAAAACTAGACAGGCTTTCGACATCCCGCCGAAGCATTTTCTTCGTACTGCTGCACGAGCTGCGTTGTCACCACCGCCGTGACGTAAGCGCGGTGGAACGCAGGAAAAAAAGCCATTGTTTTTCTCTTGTTTGAGGTTTAAAGCACGCCCTCGCCGTAGTTGGACGGCTGCGGAAAAGCTCGTCTGGCAACAATCGCAGAAAAATAGCCTCGGGCTTGGAAAGTCGCACATGATGCGCGACGCTCCAGCCAGTATAAACGGCGTAGTGGACAGCACGCGAAGCTTTTATTGTTTTCAGCGCTTGAGCAAGCCACATGAACCTGACCAGATGTCGATCGCACAAACCGCTTGCGAAAAAATGGCGTACCTTGACCTACGCGCTCTTGATCGCTGTTCACGGCTGCGCGGGAGGAAGTGGAGATCCGAAAGCAAATTATCTCGGCAAAGGTCGGGCGGTACTTAGGTCTCATCGAAAGCTTTGCCCTTTTGTGAAGACGGAAAGGACAGAACGGCGAGGTCGCGTCAGAGAGAAATTGCTGCTTGATACACTAGAACAGCTATTTTTACGTGTGTTGTAAGAATAGGTGTCATCGCCTGTCTCATAGCGATGGCCGTGAAAGATATGATAAAAAGACTTATAGATTCAACCTGTAGATTAATCAAGACTTTTTCGTGATCTGTGGAGTTTGACTGTCAGTCTTTTTGCGAACGAAAACGGTTGTATTCTCCAGAGAAACTTGACCTTTGCTTACAAGATTTTAATCCCACCTTGTCAAATAGATTTGAAACCAACGAGTACTTAAAGTTATCACTGCAAACTTTATGACAGTTTCAGAAGATTCTCATCAAGACGACAAAACATAATGAGATTCTGAAACAAGCACGTGCAGAAAATTGAGACGTGGCTAATTTGTCTTTTTTTGACGCAGGCTAGTTTTTTTGATGCTTGCACTCGAATGTGATTCAGTGGAAAATGGTGATAAATCTCAGCAAGATGGAAAACGAAAAGCGTTTGGTTTCGAAGAATGGAGGATACGTCCTCCGCTCCCAGAGCCATTCAAACGAGATCATTAAACAGTTTGACGAACAACGAAAGCGACGAAACAAAAACCTTTGTGACGTCATGCTGTCCGTTGAAGGAAAGCGCTTTGCAGCTCACAAAGCCGTTTTGGCGGCCTGCAGTGACTACTTCAAATATCGCTTTGCTACGGAAGACGTCGAAAACCGACCGTGCAAACGTCGCCGCACGGTACGGAGCGCAGAAGACACGAAAGATCACGATCTTTCGCAGCCTGACAAACCCTTGGACCTTCCAGGATTGAAAACGTACGCGTTTCAGAAGATACTGGACTACATGTACACGTCGCAGCTTGAGATCAACAGGCAGAATCTGTACGATCTTTTGTATACATCGTGCCTTCTGCAGGTAAAAGAAACAGTTTGTTTCAGTAAGCTTTTCCAGTGTCCCCATAATTTACGTGTTTATTCTACCAACTGCACTTATGTTTGATAATGTAAATGTTTGTCAGTCTGACTTACTACACGGCTCATGACTTTAAATGAACCCGCCGAATATCTCAACGTTTTGGTCTGGCATAAATATTTCTAATCGACGCGTGTCTGAGGAGACCTTTAAGATAACATATACGCTTTATTCCGAACCATGACAATTTTCTGCGATATTTCAGGCATGATGTTTTACGTCCAAATCAAAATTTAACCACTCCCCACGACTTTTAGCAAGAGGGTCTTTTCTCTACAACTCAAAACTTTTGCTTCAGACGAACTCAAACTGATATTGTTCAGTGAGCGACTTTGGTGTATTGGCTCCATTCCCTTGCGTTTCTATTGCTGCACAATGTATTGACATAGCTATAGTGGACTTTTTAATTTTGTCGAAAACCAGTCTCAAAAACATTTTTTAAGTCGCATATTTTCAAACACTAATTTAATGGCGTGTTTCAACAAAATAAAGAACATTAAAGCATACCAAGTATAGGTGGAGCAACCAAACAGTCGAAATTTAGTAAAAATATCATAGTATAGGGAAAATAGCAGGCTTACTGAAAACATTCTGGAACTAACAAATTAAAAAAAATATTCCTACAGTCACACCGCACCAATCTTACTGAAAATAACTCTACACAAATTTGCTAAATAGGGGTGTTTATTTATAAGACACGTCAGAAACAAGAAAAAGATTTCGTTCACTCTGTTACACCGCAAATGGTCTCGCACTTCTGCGCCCGAAAACTACTTGTCAGAATGGCGATTGGTCCAATGAAAGTTTCGTTGAACCTTTTCTTAAACAGCATTTCCGGTTTTCAAAATGGGTGGAATTGAAATTAATCTACTCGTGCCGTTGCCCGATTTAGCTCTTCGATTTTATCTCAAAAGCAGTTATGCAAATAGAGGTGTAACAAAGAGCTGAGGTGAGAGGCTGTCGTCGTGACGCGGGTTTCACCTTCAAGTCACCCGCGTATTTTCACAGCGTTCCCACGTGTTGTATCTTGTTTCGGCCGGGAAAGAAGACTGACAAAAAATCCCAGTCGCACTTTCATCGACACCAGAAGTCCTGTTGGGATGACTGTTGGGTTTTCTATATTTAAGTTGTCTCTGACTGCATTTTGTTTGTTGGCCTGACTGAGCTGAGGCAACATTTCCTCAAGAGGACTTAATACGAAGCATTTTAATTTTAACTGCAAGGCGCTTTGCACGATGCAAGTTTCTGATCGCTGGGGTCGAATGGAGAAATGCGCGGTCGATGCGACGAAACTGCAACAACTCAATTTCAACAAAAAAGATTTCAAAATCAAAATTTGTAAAAAGTTGGAATCTTTACACTGCAGCGGCTTTGTTTTGATTACATAGAACTGTATTCTTAACGAAAAATGCCGTATCATTTTTACAAAAGTGTCCCCTTATTAATTCAGTGAAAAAAACAAATTATGTTCAAAAAATCGAAGTTTTACCCTCCTTTGTTTTTGCGTTGTTACACGAAGAGTATGTCAGATCGCAACACGACGTCAATTTACAGGCAGGCAAAAAAACAAGGACAACAACAACAGAAAATCGGCCAGAGCATCATGGAAGATAAACTTTGGCAGTCACGCCGCCGGGACTATTTGAAAAGCTTTTAGAACAAAATAGTCCGACAGAGTAATGCACGGAACCTCGTTCATGGCGAAGTAACGGAACAGGTTTTCCCGGATGAGCAAGTGTGCTGTGTAGAGATCCTAGCCGGATCCGAGAAGGCTGAGCATACATGTAAAACAACTCGTGCAGGCAAAAATGGACAATGACCTTTTCCGACCTGATGGCGACGGATCTGACCTGAATGTAAACAAGACGTTTTGCGCACAATGTTTGTTACTAGTAATTTTACGAAAAACGGCAGTTCGCAAAAAAGCACGCAACACAGATTAAATGCAGTGAGACGTCGAGAGATTATAACCAAACTCTTTGAGCCAGGTCTTCCACTGGCTTTATCTGATATTGTTATATCTCGATCTATCTTCCTCACAATTTTTGCAAAATCGGTGATTTCTTACTGTTGTCTTGTTAGAAAATTGCTTTCAATCCTAACGTTTTTTCACGAAATTTCAATTTCTCTACCACTGCGAAATTCACAAGTGTCTAGACGAGAGCTTACAGTTTTTTGTACTTCCAAAACTCGGTTGCAAATGAAGCGGGCGAGCAAAACGCAATTAAGTAGCACACATGTTTCAACGACGGAAAGTCTCAAAAACTGGGTTTGGCCATACATTTACGACGTAGTAAATCTGTCTGAAATTTGAGACACAACCAAACAATACGTTTCACAAACAGACGATACGCTTCACAACCAAACAATGCGCTTCGTTTTTTTTTGTAATACTTTCTTATGTTAGTTGCATACTTCAAATTCTAACGGCCTCTGCGCGTGGTCAGTAGCTTTTGCAGATGCATAGCTGCAAAATTAATGACCACTGCAGTCTGTGACAATGCACTTTGAAGTAATGTCAAATCGCTTATAACAAATACTTGGAGTTGCGAAGTTATCAACCTCCTGGTTTGCTGGAACCCCACCTGTCACGAAATGCGTTTACTGGCAGGTGTCTGACGTCACCGAAGCGTGCTTGACAATCTTATCACGTGAACCGAGCTGGCAAATGCCTGACGGAGAAAAGCGGAGTCTTCTTGTGATCAACAGCTGTCTTTTAAAGTCGAACTGGACAAATTCAGCAACGTAAGTGTCACTGATTTACTGAGATAGTTTCAAAAAACCTACAGAGGGTGTTTGCCTACCATATGTAGACCCCCTCGTTTTCCAGTTTCGGCTTTTATCACGCCTACGATTCCGACTGCGCAGCCCGCAGAAGCGAAGGCTATCGCTTCAAATGTCACTTCTTTTTTCCTGGGTGACAGCTTTTCGAAGAACAGTGGAATTCTTTTGAATTCCGGTGGCAGCTACGATTTTACAGCCAATCCGCTGATATTTATCCCTTTGCTTCAACACATGCAAAGTGTCGTACTTTCTTAGAGGGTTTACGGGCGCCTACAAGAATTGCGCTGCAGCATTCTTTTCGACAAGGGCTGGTGGCGGACTTCGGGTGACGCGATTACGCCGATAACAAAACGGGTCAAGCTGGTGACGATCTCATTTCTGCGGTGGGGATGACTGACAAGTTGAAAGTTAACCAGGAACCAGGTCATATTCAACTGGCTAACAATGATTCATCTATCTCGCTCCACGCGGCTTTTCCCTGTAATTGCATTTTATCGGGCGTGTTGCCCGCCTTATATCGCGTAGAGAGACATGACGGCTTTTGAGATGCTTGCGATAAGCTATTATCTTCCATTTATTGGCTGGTGTCTGGCGCTACGATCAGCGAGCGAATGAGACGGCAATTCTACTACCACGATAGCGACTTCCTTTTCCACGTTTGCAAATAAACAATTTTTTCCATCTCAGAAAATTTTTTCACCATCTAAACTGTGGCTTCTTACTACCTCCATGACCGCAGCTTCACCACAAGGACGACGTTGAACTTTTGCATGCAAGTCTAGTTGCGATCTTATCTTATCACTGAGAAAGTCTCTTTGTGCTTGATACACAAAAGACCCGACCAGCCATTTAAGATGAAGAAAAAAGAAACAGTGCAGCACTTAAATTTCACGTTGTCAAAAAATATTTTCTTTCTTATATTTCAAGAAATAGATTCTTTTCAAACAAATTTTCAAACAACGATTGACTATCCCAGATTCTTGCTCCTAGCTTCACGTTTCTGATGTAACACAAAAAGTGCCATTGCTTAAAACGCTTTTGTGTACAGCCATGTACACCCACTGACATTCTTTCCAAATGACTAATATTGATTGCCGTACACACAATCAACGAACGTTTCAATTTCACTCTTGAAATCGCCTCTTAACGCAAATATCGCCGCATCATTAGAGGAGGATGTGCTTTTGGGCAACGAATCATCGCTGAACTTGGATAGAATGTTGTTATTTTTACGCTTATTAGAATGCCACTGTAAGCCGCAACTTTTAGCGAAAACGCGCGATGCATCTCGTTCACAATACAAGTTTGATGAAGTCGTTGCAAGTCCGTCTGTTTTTTATTTGACGCAGACCAAGACTGCCAGCATCAACCAATCAGAAAACCAGAAGAACAGTCGCCAACCACACCTCCGGTGAGCAACGTTTGCAAATTATCTGCTGACGACTTGGATTAACTTCATGCTTGCAGCTTCGATGAAGTGATAGCACGCGTTGTAACATTCAATTGTGACAGACCTACAGTATGTTTTCGAGTACAAAACGTTAACAAAACCAAATCTGCTGCAGATCTTGCAAACGTAAATAACAAAGAAAAATTACAAAACATGCTTCAACTTGTGGCAAAAACAGTGCATTGTGCAGAAATTTTTTAAATGCGATGCGAAGCCCCATCAAAAGAATTTGTGCTCTGACCAACGGGAGATGAAAACATTGGGTTGCGTTGAATACTGCTTGCTGCGCCAACATTGTAAGAGTTTTGCCACTTGGTGCTCAATCAGAAAAAATACAGTAATATTTTAGCTGGGTTAGTGTTGGTCGCAATACGGCAGCGCTTCTTTGCTCGCATTTACTGAAACGTTTAAACAAACTTGACATGTTGCTGTTTTTCCTAAAACGTTCACTTCGAACAGGGAAATTAGTCAAATCGTTATTTTATTTCAAATCAACTCAAAACGCCCCCGCTCTGAACGCCGACTCTGGCCCTGGCGATCGCAAGCACGGAAGGAGTGGCTTGATTTTCAACCTGCAATTAGTGCAGGCCAGATTACACCGGAGCTGTGCAAATTAAAACGAGAGCAAGCGAGGTTGGTTCGTGTAATTTGTGCGGTGCCTCCGGACTCAACCAACGGCCGAAAGCGCGGAGCAAATTCAAATCTTTCCGCTCTCGACGTAATGGATAGGTACACGACAGCTGGCGTGACGCCGCTACTTCGATCCACATTTGATACCGCGCACTTTCCGCGTAGGCAAATCGCGTGGACGAGCATCAACAAGGCAGCTTGGTTTTTCTTTTAGGATTTTTTCGCTAATTCGATTCTTGGCACTTGAGAGCAATGTCCGAAAATGTGCGTTTTTTAAACAAACTTTCTAATTATTCCTGCGCGAGCAACAGCGACAGCCAATCACGCTTCGACCAGCGCCAAATGTTGGTTTCAACGTCAGAGCGCGCGACTCGATATCGCGGAACTGGTTCTGCGACATTTTTCAAAAGACGGAAGTCCAGCTTCGAGTGACATTCTATAAAAGGGCCTTGGGTTTTTTTTTCCCCTCTGACTTTCCTTTTCCTGCAAAGCACAGTGTAAATCGCTCTATGACTTAATGAGTTGAGTATTTGTACTAAGATCAATGCGCTATTCTGCATGCAGATAAAAGTAAACCTTGCTGCGCAATTCTTCACCTGCTGCACTTTTTCACAAAAGTTAATGCCTNCAATATCGCNCAGAAGGCAACATTTTTGATACTGCTGTAAGATGCAGGATTTTGTATCAAGCGGTAGAGTCACGCTCCAGTGAAACACAGACATTTCAAATGTTTTTTCAAGCAACAAAAATGTTTTTTCTTTCGTGTGTTGGAGTTCACATAGTACCATCAGTTAAGTTGTTTTGAATAAATATTTTAGGAAACCGTAACTATATGCTTAAGGCTTATCATGAACATTTCAAACAATGCCCGCTATGACTTTTGTTAAAAACATGTCTCATTCTTACCGAAATCCCGTTACCGCAGATAAAAGGGTAAAAATAAAGACGTGTTTGGAACAATAACACACTCAAACTCAGCTATCGAAGCTAGCGACTGACGTAACACGAAATAGCAGAAAATATTACAAACTCTACTTTTTTTGTTAAAAAATATTGCGCAGAAGTCTCGATTTTATGCTTTAATACATGGCCGTTACTGAAAGTTATTTCTTTTCAACAGCAAGCTCACCGATGATCAGACCAACAAAGAGCGAAAACCGCATTCAAGAACGATTCCGCTTTCACCCACAAAGCAGTTCTGCTCCTCCTGCGACCACTGGTGCCAGCGCAGTAGAGTCATTCGCTAACCTCAATGCTACGACGAAAAACTCGTCAGCAATCAACGTCACCAAATCCGTTGCTGCCGAGAAGAGGAGACAGTACGCCAACCCGCAAGCCGCTAAGTTCTTCAGAAGCGCCAAAGCGGCAGAAGTGGCTGAACTTGGAAATGACCGAAACGACGTATCCTTTCTGGTGAAATCACGTGATTTTGCGAGGTCGCAAAGGTCGCCCTTAGAGCACGCCGAGAAACAGAAAAGAAATCGCACCGTTAGCGAGGGATCGCAGGTGGACTGCCAGATGCGAAGTTCTGAACGCGCGCTTGACCTCACGCGGGATTCGAANGAGAGAAGTCGACGAAATGTCGAAGCTAATAAGTCGGCGCAGCCTGAGCACCACGAAACACTGAGTGNTTATAAGAAAAATGCGAGGCATGCTTCGGATGGAGTCAGCATTCCCGAGAGGAAAGGTAACGTGTCTCGGCGATCTTTTGCTTACAACCTTCAAGCAAGAAGTCATTCGGATGCGGAATTGTATTACAAGCCGCCGTTAAATTTCGGTTCCTTTTCGGAACGCTTGACGAAAGCGATCAGTCACCGTCGCTTGTATGAGACTCCGTACCCGCTGCCGCCGTATCTTGCGGCTGTAAGCTTTGATTACAGCGATCTGACTAGCGACGGAAGTTACGCAGCCCTCCCGTCAGACTACATCCCAGTGCCACCATATCCGTTTGGCGCCGTTGCGCAGCTCTCTAGCGCCGCCGTTCAGCCTACAGCTGCCGCATCATCGCCAATATACGCTGACCGGTCCCTGCCGTCCACGCCACTGGCTTGGTCGCGTTTTCCCAGTTTCTTGTCGCCATCCTTGGAGGCCGGTGAAGCGCAGTCGCGTAAACTTGCTCTTCTGAGCAGGGACCTGCAATCGCTTCGTCAAGCTTCAGGTAATTTCGAATCTGTCAATCGCCGGCGCTACGAATACGCTGATCCGAAAACGAATTGCATCGCGCGGACTCCGGCTATCAGTCCTCCTCCCTACAAGAGCCCGGACAAGCAGTACGATCACGTGATGAAGCGCAGACTGATGGCAGCTTGCTCGGATTCAGGAAACGAAACCGAAGGTTCTGCCAGCGTAGACGGCTTCAGAATCGGAGCAAAAAACGTAGCTGATCAGTGCAACAAAGCTGCTGCGCTCACCAAAAGCATCCCTGCGAAGGCGTCCGTAGCGATGGTGACGTCAGTTGTTGGTGGGAGATGCGACCCGCATCCTGGAAAAGAAAGAGACATGCCGAGGCATGAACAGTGCGTTATTTGAAGCGGACACAGTGACTGAGCAAACGCTTTAACGTTGCTCTGAACTTTTATGATTGTCGATTGCAATTTGCTATAAATCAGGTTTCGTGCCTTTAGCTCTGCACCGCTTGAGTTTACGAGTTGACTTTTTATAACAGTGGCAAAAAGTGGAGTGATATATAATGGCTTTCTGGGTTTTATAACATTTTCGAGGCTACTGGAAGTTACACAAATAAAATGGTCCTTTATATGTGTCAACCATCCGTCTGCCTTGCTTTTGTTTTTCCCAAATCATAGGCGTAGCCAGGGAGGGCCAAAGGGGCCATGCCCCAAAAAATGTTTAGAAAATATAGTCATTTTGTGCTTTGAGAGGCGTTTTTCTAAACAAAATAGTGTTATTCGCCTAAAATCAAACATTTTG
>JGI24158J21664_10009374_pt1 | contig 13064 bp, 10 predicted proteins | sample Ectturendosymbi3_FD_21664 | JGI IMG/M metagenome (IMG submission 21664) | reverse complement strand
ATACAAAAATACATTTTTGTATGTTATAATTTGCAATTAATTCAGAATAAGAATTTCCCAACCACGAAGAATCATTTCTGAAATATTTTATTTCACACTCTCACGGCTTGGGAAGAATTAATTCATTTATTTTCACACCCGATTTTCCTCTGGGAAGGGTCGTGGGGGCAGCAGCCCCAGGAGGGCTTGGAAAACATCACGGTCAACAGCACCCTCAAATAATTCTTCTGGCTCCACACCAAGACGGGACTAAGCAAGATCGGAGATGTAATCACGCCACTTGGTCCTTGGTCGATCTCTAGGCTACTTTCCCGTGGGTGCAGCCAGCAGGACTCGCCTCAACAACCTTTCTAAGGACAATCCGGTCACATGGCCGAACCAACGTCGCTCAGGTCTCTCTATTCGGAGAAGTGACTTGACATTCAGGGCGTTACGAGTTTCACAGCTGCGCACTTTGTGGCAAAGTGTCACACCGTGAACTTTTCGCAAAAATACATCTCTGCTGCTTGCACTTGGAATAACACTCTTTCAGTCATTACCCATGATTCATAGACATAGGCGAGGATCGGAACGAAGGCCGATTTGATTACTGACAGCTTTGCTGTATTTGAAAGCTCTCCATTTGTGACCCCACAGTAATAAAGCAATAAAGCTCACGGCTTGGGTGAGTAATGGTTAAAAAGCAACAAATACGTCAAACATGATTTAAGAACCAATTTCAAAGAAATGCTCAAAATTAGCAAGCTTCGAATTCGCGAATATTTGCATTTTATTACTTAAATAAAGTAACTTCCGTAATAATTCCAAAATAACGCAGTTCCAAACCTTTGTCCTTGTTTATGTTCTTACTTGATTCCCTGCCTTTTTTCTAAAATCAGTTTGTTTTTCTTCTGGTTTTAGGCGAACTACGGTGTTCTGGAATTTTCTTGGTTAAACCGAAAGCAGTTTCCTTCTTTCAAATTTATTCCTCAGTTCCTCCAAGCAACACATAGAATTACATGTGGCGGAAAAGTACTCTTTCAATGGGATTTAAGGTTGTCAACCTCTTTAACTGAAATCTTAGATGTAAATCTTATTACTACTTTAAGCCAGTATTGGTTTTAGATTTTACGATATCAAAGAGTATGCAAAAAGTGGCTGCCAAACTGATGGCGAGGAAACACTGTGGATCGTTTCGCGAGAAGATTGGGATATTTTTCGAGAAAAACTGCAAAACAATATTTTACTGGGGAATGCGGATGAGTTGGCAAGCAACCTGAAAAAGTAAGTTCATATGACAAAAAATATCGTTTCTATTTTCATATCGGCAACAATTTTAAATTACTTTCAGGACTTTAAATGCCGGTAGAAGAAATGCAGTGGATGAAAAGCGTGGACAGCCATTAAATCGAACGTGCAATGGCTTGTATCATCAACGACGGTTTGCACTCAATCTAACGCCAGGCTCACTGGTGAAATTTATGGCTGTGCCTGCTGAGAAAAACACCTTTCCGCCCAAATTGATCCCGGAATTAATAAATCTCGAGATGAACTTTGCCGTTTGTCTTGTTCATCGGCAATCAATGGATGTATTTCCTGTGAAAAGTACGAAACGTTTGACCTACGAATTTCCGTTTTTTCAAATAAACTTTTACGGTGCAAACACATGTGCAGAACTTTGTCATCCTTTTCTAACGATCAGTCGGTGGATGGATTTGGTTTTGAAAGAAGGAAGTTTCTGCTCCGTGTGCGAAGGGAATTCAGTGACGCTTCACAACTTACTGGTAACTTTTGAACAGCACACAGGCAAGTTAATTCAAAATTGGCTTTGCACTTTTAATTGCTACATCATACGTCGGTGCAGACGGTAAGTCCATAGGTTCCTATGTATTCAAATGGGTGTAGGGTTTGCGGTATGACCCTTTCAAATAAAGCTTAAAAGCTTTTTTTTTAATCAGCATGAAATGTTTTGCTTTTTTCAGGTTTTTTCAAACTTGCTGCAAAGTTTTTTGATGAACGCTTCGTCAGGATGAATTCAAATGATCTGCTCTGTTTGCGTTCCACCTCGGGAGGTTAGAGAACTTTAGCTTCAGCAAAAAACTTCTGTTTAAGAACTGAATGTTATGCGTGTGAAATGAACTGCAACTGATATACTGTATGCCAGATACACAGCTTTCACAGTGAAGTGGTCAGGTTCACACACGTAAAGTTGAGAAGTTTTAAAGTAAACCACAATAAATATATTGGCAGATGTAATATGTATATATGGTCAAATGCACAACATTTTCACGCATACGTAACGATTTATGGTCATGCATCTGTATCAAGACGAATAGCATGCATCCCAAATTTCAAATTTTTTTAGCACACGACACAATCGTATCTGAAAATATCCTGAAAAGGAACCACAAATATAATAAGACGTTGCTCAATCTGTTCTCTAAATCTAGTAAACGTAAAATACCGCACTATCTTTACCTTTGTTTATATATGTAATTTCCTGATAACCTTAAACTGGGCGTATCACTTACGTTAGTTTTTTTCAAATAGAAAATTCTGAGAAATATGGCTGGGTGATACATGCTGTAGTCGTTCAAGTAGAGTACAAGGAAATCTGCACCATCCACTTTGCATACGATGCAAGCTCGGTTTACACACCGCTTCTCAGAAAGCTCAGAGAGATTGAAGTAACTTGCGAGTTGTTTCGAATTCCCGTCATTCACAGGTATATTATTGCAGCCATGCTATCTTTCTAACATTTAACAAAAAATGCTATTACGTTAATTACGGTAAGAGGGAAAGTTACGCCTAGTCGTGTTAGTGCTACGTGTGCAGTGTGCGTGTAACGGTAATGTAGGAAATATATGTATGTTTGTTTTTTTTCTAGTAAGTACAGTAAATGTTCGCAACGTATGACAACAGTTGCAAAATATACAGTTTTTCTGGTAATAATAGTATTTTCCATTTTAGTGAACCAGTTTTCTATCTTTTATCGTCTTAAATTTTGCTTTTTGATCATCCACCTGCCAATGTAAAACTTGCAATATTTGGAAGCAAAACATGCAATTAATTTAATATTGCCGTTATTCACTGCAGCCGGCAAAGTTCCAAGTTTTACTTCGTAGGTTTCGTATCTAAAAAGCGGCCATGCCCGCCAAAAATATTCTTTCACATATTAAAAATGTTCACCTACAATTTCGGCGAATTCGATCTGAGTAGATTAGTATCTGACCAGCACTGCAGATTATGCGGATGATGCTTTTGTCATCAATGCAGATGCAAACAGCAAGCAACAAGAAAACATAAAAAACGCCTCGTTTACTGTACCAAAAAAAAAACGAAGCCCACATTTCAACCAACTAGGCAAGGAGCCTCCATCGCAAGGTGTAGGAGCAAGCAATTTTTTGGTGGGTGCAAAGGATATACTGCACAAATTTCTCTACATTTGCCCTGCATAGCGACAAGAGGCAAATAAAGCGAGGTAGCGAAAACAGAAATAACATAGTAGCTACGGAGCAACTTTAAGGGTATATAAAAGTCTCGTTGTTTTTCAACATCTCGTTACAACCCGCGCAACGATGTGGAACAAACGAGACCGAAAGGGTTGCAAAAAGTATATCAACGGACCAGTAATTGTTACCAGAGTCTGACGATGCCGCCCTGCGTCAACAGTGGTGGTCAGGTCACCATTTTTCAAGATCTCAGTTTCAACAATCTCAAGTCTTAATGAGATAACCATCCGTGTTTGGCCATTGCCAATATACTGTTTGGCGAATTATAGCGATCACCATCGCAGGAATTGCGTGGAGTGACGTCACGGTGACGCAGTGACAGCATGCTGGTTCGATGATGCATCAAAGTTTAACATAAACCTGAAGCAAAAACTTGTCTCGCTACAAAGCAAAGGGTCACGTCACTACAAACTGTTAACTGAGACCCAAAAACTACAGCGATTAATTAACTTCACTCGAAAACTTACAAATGTGTGACAGAAATAGTTTGAGCCGGACTTGTGATGCATATGATTATGATCATTAGTAATTATAAATGTTTTCACGGAGCGTTTATTCATTCACAATATACACCTTGTCTTATTACTTAGTCTGTTTAAAACTTTTGAGTGCTCCATCGCAAACAAAACACTTATTCATTTTGTTGTTGTCAATGTACAAGATGGAAAACATTGCGAAGAGCAGGTAAGAAAAAAATGAATGTTTTCATTATAATTTCCACTTACGCGCCAAGAAAACTGCAAGACAGGTGTTCATGTTTTATAAAGAGAAACTGTGTTTGACAAGTTCGCCTCACCACTGCCTGGTTTTTAGGATAAGAATTTTAAAAGTTTCCTTTTTATAAGTCGGCAATCGCTTTTATACTTTCTACTTTTCTGTTACGATGCAAGTGAGGTGCAACTTCCTAAAAATGTGTGGACACTTTCGCGAGGTAATTTAATTTCAAACTTATTTAAAATTTCAAAAAACATTTTTCTATCAAACAAAGAACAACATCGGGAAAAGCAGGAACTCTTTTTTGCTTTTACAAGTAGTTCCATCCTTATAACCAGAGTTAAAAAAAAGCAGGCTTCTGTCAGTGCGAGAGTATTCTCCTTTTGAGAAAGCTTCACTGTATTTGTAAAACTGTTAAAACCGTGGTTATGCAATCATCAAACGTTATTGGTGACTTACCTCGGAGTTGAACCCCTGCAGAAGTACTGTGTTCAAATTTAAGTAAGGTTACTTCACTGGTTCAACAACAGTTGGACCAGCAGGGCACGCAAGTTACTGTATCTTCTGCATCAGTGAGCTTTGAAGGTGCATTCGCAAAACTACTTTTCAGTTTTTTCTAGCAATGTTGTTGTTGTTTCATACCATGGGTCGAAACAAAACATACGATTTTTATGTAACGCGTAACTGCTCTGCATCAAAACAGAAAACTTTTAAAATAACTTGTACAAACACTGCAATCGGAACACAGTCGCTGGTTGCACACTATACCAAATCCTATTATAATTGTAGTATACGCAGCTTCGGTGGTGCTCGCAACATTCTAAATGTGTATGCGTGTTTAGACGAATGCTCCACGCACTTGCAGTAATTGATGAAGATACACCCAAAGTGGTAAAAAACTTGCTTTTTGGAAACGTGGCATACGAAAATGAGCATTATCAATTATCGAAAAGTCAGAAGAAGCTAGACGATGAATTACTGCAAGGTTTCCAGTTGAACAACTCTCAAAAAGAACAGATTTGCAAAGCATTGGAACAAAAGATTACTCTGATTCAAGGACCACCTGGTAAAAACTGTGGCGCTACGTTGTCACTCTCATTGCAACATACGATAAAATAGATTGTGGCGTATTGAAATGAACAGTTTTCTATTAAAAGTGTGTTTACTGGCACATTCTGTTCTACGAATTTAATTGAAGATTATGTTCAGCTAATTTGCAGCATTTTTTCGAAAATGACAGGATAAAAATTATTTAACAGCATTAATGTGCTGATGATTAAAAAAGAACTACCGGTACTTCATTTTTACAAAGCATGGCTAAATATTGGGTGGAGGACGCAACAATAAAACTATTGCTGAACCTGCGTAGTGTAAAAACATGCTTTGGCTGAACTGAAAAAAGAGGAACAATTGGAAACAAGAATAACGCCAAAATGCTGCAATAGGTGTTTGTACTGTTAACTATTTTCTTTCTAAATGGAGAACATTGTGGCGAATAAAGAAAGTCAGAATTCGAAACGTTTATGCAGCAATCGTTACAAATGATAGCATGTAGATTACTGTATGACTAACATCAAGATGCTTAGCATTTACAAACTCCAGTTTTCATGTGATTTTACCTACAAAAAGAGTGATATGAAGAGGTGAAATGTCGCCCTGAAATGTTGCAGCACAGCATGGGTAATTAGTCCAAAAAGACTACGTTCTTGAATGTAGCAGAGTGGTTCATTCGCTTACAAATACAAAGAAGACCTAATTCGCGCCTATTTGGAAGTTTTGCTCTTATTAATGCATCTCTTGCCAACACAAAAACTTTTCAATGTGATGATAAGCTTCTTAGTCAAAAATTTAAAGTCAATGTAAGTGCGAGCTCCGCCAGCCGTTCTGATCAAATTGTGATGGCGCTGTAAGCTGAACAAGAAAAGTAGATTGTTTTTCATGTTTCAACCTTTATTTTTGCACAGAATCAAAACAATATTTTTTATTCAAGGCACGGGTAAATCTGTCCTTGGGATGCATTTGGCATACTATCTGTGGAAGTTAAACAAACAACTATCAAACAAGAGAAAAATATTGTATTGTGGACCATCCAACAAGTCCGTTGATGTTGTTGCAGGTAAAATCCGGCGTGAAAGATGACTGAGATTAAACTTTCTGAAAGAAAGACTTAGGTTTTATTCAGTATACAAACTTGTTCATTAGGTTATTTGACCAAAGCTAAGACGGCCGACATGAAGTTCGTTAGAGTTTATGCAAACTCACTCGAAGAATGCGACTATCCCGTGCCGGTGAAGCCAAAGTCGACTGGCATTGCCCCGGATGATGTTAACAAGCCGGACGAGGATCTTGCTGCCATAGCGCTGCACAAGATTATCAGAAATCGAGGACCTTATGCAGAAGAAATAAAGGAGTTCGACCGAAACTTCGCGTAAGTTGTTTCTGTGAACGAAGATTTGTTCGTACGGCTTTTGATAATTTAACACAATGCGCTGCAAGTGCACAATTTCTTAAAAACAATATATTTGTGGGATTTTGTTCTTGCCGAAAATGGTCTCAATTGCTTATTGCTTGAAACAATTTATCGCCATCTTGTTTTATTTCAAGGATATTGAATAGCAGCGTTGTTTCTCACGATTCCGCGAAAGCGTTCAGTACTTTGAAGAAGTACAAAGAATACAAAGACTTGATCAGCAAAGCGAAACTGCACGAACTACGTCAATGTGACGTCATCCTTTGCACGTGCTCCACAGCAGGAAGTAGGTGGTTTGCTTAAACGTAGCTCTTTTTCTAGCTCTTTTCCTTGCAGTAAAGATTACCAATTCTTTAAAATCAAGTTACCGATTTTCAAAAATTACGCTTTCAAAGTGTTCTGTTGTGTTTTATGAAACGCGATCGCCAATTAAAGAAATGTAATGTACTGACGATTTTTTCAGGGCATTCTAAATTGGCATTACCGTCTTCTGTCTACATGTTTTCAAACGTTTCTTTGTAAATGATGTTCTACAGTTTAACCAAAAAATTTCAGGATTTTCCTTGTTTTGCTGCTTTTTGAAGCACTTGAAGAGCTCCTTAAGACGTCGCATAGGCTAAAATCGCGCTTCAGGTATTTCAAACCCTTTAGAAGAGTGACACTGTTTGTAAAAAAGCTTTCCAATATTCCATGTGTCAAAAACATCCTAAGCTGATCAGGCAGAACAGATTGCGGTGCATAAATAATTTTTTTTAACAGCACCACCAGATTATATTGTTAGTGATCCATAAAATGTCAAGAATGATGTATTCTGTTTTCCAGATGACCTCATTCCACAGCTAAAGTTCGCTCAATGCATCATTGACGAATGCGGGATGTGCAGCGAGCCGGAAACACTGATACCAATCACTGCTTCGATGCATGAGGTTGGAATGTTATTTCAAAATTTGAACTGAAACTTGTTGGTGAGCTTCTGCAGGCCAGTGGCGCAGCCAGACCAACAATTTTGGGGGGTCTAAAATGTGTGATTTCAGGCGAATAACACTATTTTGTTTGGAAAAACACCTCTCAAAGCACAAAATGACTATATGTTCCAAAAATTTGGGGAGCATGGCCCCCTAGGCCCCCCTGGCTGCGCCTATGCTACAGGCCTTCTTGCAATGTCATAACCTTCAGTAGTTCCCATCAAACAATTCTCAAATATGCTTTTGGCAGCTGATATTTTTCGCCAGTCAATCTAGGAATGTTTTGCTTTTCATTTTTAAATTTAAAAAAATTATAGCCAAATTTTGAAAAATACCTGTTTCTCAATAAGTCAAAATCTAGTACATAAACTTATAAACTGCTTAGTGCTTGAAAATTCAGGTATAGACTGTTCGCATAATTTAAAGCTAGTTAGTTCAAATTTGAAACGGACAGCAGGCAAGACAAAGTTTCACTTTCGGAATCAAGGAGACATTGATTAAGCAACCACATGATTTTAATTTGATATCTAAAAAGAAATATCTTTTTTAGTCCTTGCAGATTGTATTGATCGGTGATCACAAGCAATTGAGCCCGATCGTAAAATGCAAGGAGGCGAAGGCTTTGTCTCGGTCAGTGTTTGAAAGGCTGAGTGAACACGCCAGCATGCTGACCACGCAATACAGAATGGTTAGTGCTCCACTTGGCTTGCATTTCAATTTGGAAACGACAGCCTACACTTACAAATTGAGTTTTGTGCAGCACCCTGACATTTGTGAGTTCCCGTCCTGGAAATTCTACGACGAAAAGCTTGAAACCGCTGAAGTGACGCGAAAACGCCAAGATAATTTGGTTTTTGGGCAAACAGTCACAAGATTTTTCCACGTCAAAGGAAAGGAAATGGAGGAGCCGGATAGTTACTCGAAGTACAACATGGAGGAGGTTGATGTGGTGGTAAGGGCAGTAGTAGTATCAGTGACCTACATTCTGCGGACAAAGCTTCAAGTGTTCTTTTCCACAAAGCTTTAGTGAGCTCATAACCGCGACTTGTTTCGAACATACTTCTTCAGTTTTGGAGCTAATTTCACGTAGCAAAGCACCATGGCGCCGCATCGCTAAAACAGCTTTCTGAGCCCGCCATGGAATATACATTCTGAGTGTTTCCGGAATTATTACCTTACGATAACGATATGAAATACCTTCTTCTGAGCGGGTGATATTTTTACAAAACGTACACGGACTTGATATCCATGTCAGCGTGCAACGTATCATCAGCAAGAAACTGGATGGCTCGCGCATAATCAAACGTAATGATAATCAGATGTTTATTGAAAGACAAAACTAAGTTTGTGCGTCAGGTCATGTCAGTCAAAAGCACAATTGTTAAAACCCGATTATCACCTCCTAAAGCTAGGATGGCTTTGTTTTCTGCAACAAGAAACAAAGTTACCATGTCAATTTCATCTGCTGTGCAATGATAAATATTTTTCAAGCTAACCTGATTAGTTTTTCGTTTTGTTTGTTTATTTATTTATTTATTTATTTATTATTTTTCACGCTACATCACACTTTTAAAAATAAACTTCCAGAATTTCACAATATTAAAGAAAAATTATAGGTGCTGTTTATGAATTTTAAGGTTTCAGTTCAAAAATGTAAAATTGTTTGCAAGCAATTGTTTTCATGGGATCAGTCTTCATGACAACAAACAATTCAGGGCAGAACTTTTACAAATACAGTATTTGTAGTGTTTACGTGGTTTGACGAATACGTATTCTTATCATCAGATTTTGTATTAGTATTTCAACCTATCAACTTTTAAACTCAAAGCGATCTGCTGGAGGCAACCATTTACTAATACGTCACCTTAATTGTGTTAAATTAACCCAAAGAAAAGAATTCCTCTCGGGTTGCTTTCTCCCCACTCGTTTGACAGTATTTGCACAAAAGTGTTAGTTTTATTGGCAGCTGATTAGCGATATATGTAAAAAATTTCGGGAGAAATAGAACAAAACTAGATAAAAATTAACATTGTGTTTACGCAGCACATCATAAGCGAGTTAATGGACGAAATTTTGGTAGAACTAACGTTTTATGAAGTTAATACTCGCTTTTATCTCAACTCAGATATTTTAGTATGCTAGTTTATGCTTCAATATCAGCATCCCTAATACGTTAGGCATGTTGCCATCTTGAAATACACACAAAGGGTTTCTAAAAGATCATAGTTTTCCTAGAGTTGTGTTGTGTCGAAGATCATATTTCCTGGAAATTTCGTTCTACCGGAAAAATGTAAATTCGAAATAGTTAAGTTGCGGGGAANGGACCCAGTGACACTGTGTGGGTCGTCTCTCCCTGTCCCTGCATTCCTGGCCACAAAGTCGCCGCGTGGGCGGGGTGCTGAAACCAGAACTGAACCGAATTGTGGATGAAGTCACTTACACCTTAAAGTTTGTAAAACAGTAGCTTTGCAGCACTAAGTAGTCGTAATAATGCAAAATATTAATAAATTACATTCTTCATAATGATTATTTGCTGATTTTAATAAATCAAAAATTCATCGGCTACAATTGCACAGATCTGAAACTAGCATCATGGAAAAACATAACTTTCAAGGCAATTTGATTTTTTCAGTTGTTGATGTGGTAGATGGAGATGGCATTCAAAAATAAATATTTCCTTGGTAAAGAAATTCTTTCGACTTTCAATCATCTAACAAAACCAAGCCATGAAAACAAAATGTTGCGCGATCTAAACCAATAGATTTCAGTTTTGCTTAAACTTACTATCGGTTTTCGCAAACTATTTGTTTAGCCCAATGAAAATACTTCCAATAAAGGTAAGTGGAAATGTCACAAAAACCGGTGATATAAGCTGCACGCAGATTTTTGGGCTAAAATCAATAAAAAATTAAAAAGCTGCCTTGCCTTCCCTAACAATTTGGATTCCCTATTGTTATGGAGGGAGAATGCTGTTTCTTTATGATATACATTTTCCATTTGCCTTGAAAAGTTGGTTGACGTACCTTTAGAGCTTGCATGCGTACCTTTACAACATTTTGAATGCTGTGAAGGCAAATGAAACCACTGCATTAGTGTTTGACCGCTGTGATAGTGCCTTTTTTTTATTTGCGCAATTAACTTTTCGTGGCAGAATTATCTCGTTATGCAATTGGTTGAAGAACACAACGTCGCTCCGAAAAAAATCATGGTGCTTTCTCCTTACCTTGGGCAGTGCAACAAACTTCGAGAAAAGCTGCAGCAAAGCTTTGATGAAAGGAAAATTTTTGACAAGCTTCACATTGGATCAGTTGTTACTAGTCAAGGTTACTTGAATTATCTTACTACACCTGCCATCCACGCGTAGCATGATATTAAACAAATAAACTGGCAAAAAATAAAAATATGATGGGAACGGACTACATAAATAATACCCGAAATATCACCCATCGGATTGTACTTTACTGTGTCTGTTGCAAAATGACGATACAGTTATGTGTTGTGGTGACACTTTCAAAGTTCCATTTTATCGTTAGTACAAGTCAACAGAAAATCTGGTCTCCTTTCCTCAACCAAAATTCAGAACTGTTTGCATTCCATCGTTCTTCTTATTGTATATGAGCCGATTTATCCCAAGAATGGCGATAACGTTAATGTGAATAAAAATTTATGAATATTTTGGCCTCTTCCTTTTGTGTCTTAAAATACACTGTGCCTTGCGGTGTTACTGTAAAACGACACAATGAAAAATAAATAAAACTTTCGCGCACCGTATTTGTTGTTGTCAGTGCTTATCACGCCTTTACAAAACCATACCTCCTCAGGTTCTGAAAAATGGCTGAATGAATGATTGCTATTAGCCTTTTGCAGCTGCTGGTGGTAGTATTTGGCTAACCAGTCAAAATGTGGTGTTTGCAGATTAATATCAACATGCTTGGAGCTTCTGAGCCTTTCTATCTCTCGTGGAGATGTAGTTTGCCTGAAATAAGCATTCAGAAATTTGTAAATAACTTCTAAAATCATGAAAGTGCTGATAAAATGCCCCTTTCGGGGCATCGTAGCTTGCATAAATTTCATCCAACACTTTACTGCACAGATTGCAAGTGTATTTGTGATGGTAGCAACGGTTACCGAAACGTCTACAAAATGTTTACATCTTTTCCTTTGACCGATATTTTCATTATTGCACTTTGTTTTACGCCAGTGTGTTGACGTACTTTGCGTTGAAATACGCACTTCACTCGATCATGAAGTAGACTAAATGTCCTGCAATAGAGCGACTCCCGGACATTTCTCTTCATGATCAAGTAAAGCGAAAGCGCATAGGAACGACGTTTCATTTTAGCTACGTCATTTGCAAACTTTAACAGATTACTACACCTGAAATAGAGGGTCTCTGTGCTATACTACTTTTTTGAAGTGGCAAGGGAAAATGATATTTAGGTCCCTTTGGCCTCATGACCCCACAATATCTGTAATGACAGAAAATTTTGCTTCCAGTGTTAATAACAAAAATCATTAAAGCTAAGTCCAAGTTGAAGGCCACAAGAGACAAATCTCATTGTTTGTTTGGCAACCGCCGAATCCGCCTCTAGGCAAAAAGATGCTGTGCGTTCTAGCACTTCTGTTGGCTCTAGACTAAATCATTACCGGTTGTAGTGATTATTGACGTCACAATAGCGATTAAAAGAGGTAAATTACGCGTGTTTGCATCTGCAGAATCACATGCGATGGCTCATGCTCGAGCAAAGTGTTTGCTTTATCAGGTAGCGAAGCTGAGTTCGTTTTCGTTTCCACCGTGCGGTCGTTTCATGTCTACGGAAACTGCAGCTATGACACGTTCTGGATGTACAAGCGACTTGGATTTCTCATTGACGAGCATCAGGTCAACGTTGCCATCACCAGAGCAAAATTGGGAATGTTCATTGTTGGTAATGTTGCACATAAAAAAAAACTTATGACAAAAGTCACTGCAACCACGTAACTGTTTGGAAAAATCTTTTTTATGACAGTAGTTTTTCTGAAACATATTTTGTAACAAACGAAAATACTGTACCTGCCATAAAGTAATTTTAACAGGCAAAGGCAAACCGAAGTTGAGCGACGAAAACCCAAAAATGGATCCTGCCTTAGAAAAACTGAAAATCCTTTTGAACCGTTGAAATTTTTTACAAACTTTCTAAACCTTTTGACAAATTTTTTAAAGTATCAGTGATGCCGATTTATTCCCCGGTAAATTGTGTTGGGTGTCCTACAACTGCTTCGGAATTACATGTTTTGAACTGACAACCCCATCGAAGTTTCACTGTACACTATTAAGTAGTGTCCTGTAGAGCAGTGATTTTCAACCGGTGTTCCGCGGAAAACTAATGTTCCGTGAAAGATCGTCAGGTGTTCCGCAGGAAATTTGATAAGTTTGACTAGTGT
>JGI24158J21664_10009373_pt1 | contig 13065 bp, 11 predicted proteins | sample Ectturendosymbi3_FD_21664 | JGI IMG/M metagenome (IMG submission 21664) | reverse complement strand
ACAACAACATACGTGCGGCGCACTGGACACGGATCACCAATGGAATGCGGTGTGGGCCGAAAACGCCACAAAACTCCGAATTTTCATTCGCGACACCGGCACCCACCCACCCCCGGAGTGACCCTCCCAGGAAGAGTCTGGGTCCGGCTTATCCGCCTCCGCACCGGTATCGGGCGTTTCCGCTCCTGCTTGTACAAATGAGGTATGGCCTCCTCTGCGGCCTGTGAGTGTGGCGCAGAACAAACCGCCGACCATGTTGTCCTCCAATGCCCAATCGATCCAATCGATCGACCTTCTATCGATCGACCTCCTCATGGACTGCACGGGCTGACGGCTCTGGACGATGAGACAATCGAATGGCTGCTCAACACCTGCCCCGAGATCTAGTGCGGCCAAACAGTGGTTAGAAGAACTGACTCAAAAGAAAAAGAAGTCCAGGACCACATCAGCGACTTCTTTTGCTTTTAATCTCAAGTGATCCGTTATAAACCAAAGCTGACTAGATTCAGCAGCAGGAATAGACAAATCGAAGTTTAACTATGACTGTAATCTAGATCAGGGTCTCATATGGCCCCGAGCAGCATGTGACCCACGAGGGCGTTTTGTGCGGTCCGCAATGATTTTGGGAATTTTCAAATAATTAGCATTTACGTTATTTAGTATATTCACAGGCTTTAAAAAGTGCTCGGCTAGCGAGTGATCAATTTCCTTGACGAACGTGGAGACCGCTAGAAATAACTTGCCTATAACTCATGATATCTTTCTCAGGAAATAAGATGTAATATCTGTTTCTAGTAAAGAGTAAGGTTGAGGTACAACCATTGTTGCGTCTGCGTCATAATGCGGCCCTTCAGTTACTTTATCCGTCCTCATTTGGCCCTCGAAGAAATTTGAGTTTGAGACCCTGATCTAGATACTGGTACAATCGCATCTCCGACACAAAATAAAACAAAAACTCTACAAGCAATGCGAAAAAAGCAACCAGCCTACACACAATGTCTGTTCTGACATCAGCGTTCGCACAAAATAGGCGCGAAAATCATCACTAGCATAAATACATTTCAGAAACAAAGTCTTTCAACTGAGTTCCGTTGTGACGATGCACAAGCGTTGTGGTCATATTTGACATGGCAGATCCATTGTTGCTGAGATCTTTCTACTCAGAGAAGTGGTTCGACATTCAGGGATTCACTAATTTCACAATCTCCTTGCTCTGCCTTCCGTCAAAACTAACCACCACACCAAGGTACTTGAACTTCTCTACCTGCTGCCATGGGCGTCGGAAGGATTTCTTCCAGGGGGGGCACTAGGGGATTTTTCCAAAATTTTTCCAGGGGGGCCCAAAACAACACTGGTGAAATTTGTTTTTTCCCACTCAAAACTGAAAAAACAACCTTTTTTGCTGAAAATTTCAAAATCCAGGGGGGGCATAGCCCCTTCCGATGCCCATGCCTATTGCAGTATTGCCGCTTACTTGTAGCGCGCATTGGTTTGATTTTCGGGAGAGACATAATACCTCTGTCTTTGTAGTGCTAATCTTCATTCCCGCTTGGTCACACACAGTTCAAAACCGATCAAGTGCATATTGAAAACCTTGTTCAGAGGAGGCAAGCAATTCCAAATCGTCCGCAAAAGGCAAAAGTTTGATCTTACAACTTCTAACACCCTCGTCGACTCGGCTGTGACTGTCTACCCCCCGGGTTTTTAAACTGGGGGGCGTTAAACGTTTGCAAAGTGGAGTGAGTATAACAAGGGCATATTGTTGAGAAGCAGTATAATGGCAAATAAATTCTTCTGGTTTTTGTGTTTCAACTCCACCAACACGGACACAAACGTCTGAGCAGGAATACAATGACTTGACGGTCAGTAACAGGCGGCCGTCAACACCGAAAATTTTTTGGACAGTGAAAATTCGGTCTGCAATGCTACGCCCAGGACGTCAAACCCCGCAAGTTCAAATATTTCGAGACATTTTTTCAAGGCACTAGGCATACACTTTTCCAGGGAGGCTAAGGAGAGAGATATAGTTGTTGCATTATATCCCTTCTTTTGTATGGGGATGATCACCCAGTTTACCAACCTTCCGATACCCTCCCAGAACACCAGGCCACTTGACACACACAAGTCAGCCTAAAAACTTTTCTGTCCAAGGCTTTGAGCATTTCAGATCGGATTTCATCACAACTTGCAGCGTTCCAAACCTTCTGCGTTTTGACGAGCAGGAAGACTTCGGATAGTTATTTTCCCCCTCAAATCCACCTCCTGTATGTCTGATGGTGTGATAGTGGCTGGTTTCCAAAGGGGTTTGAAATATTCTCTTCATCTACCGAGTATTTCCTCATCATTGGTGAGTAAGACACCGTTTTGTCTTTGATGGGTCGAGTTATATTAGATTTTTGCTGCAAAAACGCGGGATGGTTTGCGAGAACAATTTATAGGTTGCCAATAATTGGAATCTAGTTGTTATCCGGAATTCTTCTAAGATTGCATTTTGGATTTACCACTTGGTCTGCGCATTTTCGCGTTTATCACCGTCAGGGATGAGGGATTTCGCGCCTCAGCCTACTGCGAATGCAAAGAAGGTTTGGCTTTGTTCTGTAGGTTATTTTCTTTGCTCGAATAGCATCTCCCACATCCTGGTTTCACAACGGAGTTACATTTTTGCTGTGATTGTTCAGACTCAGTATTTTCCGTCTACATACCCGAGCAGCAGATGATGCTACAGTTGCTTTGAGCAACCGCCACTCCATCTCTGCTGTGCATTTTCGAGAGATCTCGTAACAATGACGATACGCTGTCTGCAAAAGACTTTATTATATCCTTGTCCACCAGGGCCTTCCACTTTATGCAGTAGGACGACTACTTAATTCGATAGGACAACTAGTTTATTCGGACGACTACTTTATTCAGTACTCCTACTTTATTCGGTAGGACGACTCTTAGTCTTGCACAGTGGTATAAGCCCTGTTTGTTTTTCCAGACGTAACCTGCAGAATATCAAGTGATGATCGGTCGAGAGTTCCGCTTTTCACGAATGTCCAACGCTGAACGGAACAACTCAGCTGAAACCATGCAGCATTCAGTGAGTGACCTTTGACCCAACGAATCTCTGCACTATACGTAGCAAATTTGTGAAAATGTCTGTGTTGGAAAAGAGTGTTCATGATGCTCAGTATGCGTTATTATAGCACAGTTGCAGCAGGAGCTTTCAGTTGTCATTTCCTTCAGCATCACCATGTTGCCAATCACACCCTTACATTCCCCAGCGTCAGCTGATATTTTCGGGGGGGACAAAATGGTTGTACCGGTAACTTGTTGTTGTACCTATCAACTAAACATGATTTTTTAATTTCGGGGGAGCAAATGCCCGATTGCACAACCCCTGTTTGCCGGCCTGCCTAGCGTTGTGTTCACCGCATGCATTGAAGTCTCTAATGAAAGATCGTTGGTCCATTAGCTTTAACACTTCGCAGGGCATCACTAGTTTCATTCACGAATGCCGGGTACAGCGCATTTCAGTTTGTTGCATCAAACACAGCGTGCTTTAACCACTTCAACCTCAACATGCACACCCTTCCCCTAGTAGGATCCATTCATCAGCACAGTTTGCCAGCTGAGTGTCCAATTGCTGCATAGTACAATCAACTATCGCAAGAGTCACTTAACATATTTATTTAGATTGTGCTTTAGTTTGTGAGATAATGTGGTTTTTCGTAAGTTGCAAGTTTAAACTAGCAGAGGTAACATTGATCACGGAAGAGGTAAAAACCATGTTGGAACAAAAACGGATGTCTACTGTGATGCTAAAGCGTGACGCTAGACCAGTGCTTTTCAACCTGGGGGACGCGACACCCGTGGGGGTCGTTTGCCATTTTTCTAGGTCGCGAGAGCTTCTGATAAACATATTCACAATTACTTTTATATTCTGTATTTCGTATATGGAACTACTTTTTGTAGTAGCCAAAATAAAAGGATCACCTGGCAAAAATGATTGACTACTCTTTCATTTAAAATTGTTTCAAGTGTGATTTAACCATTTCAGTATGCTACTGCGTTTGGCAACGCACGAATAACTTTGTGACGTAAGAATGTGTTAGTAAATTACTAAATTATGTATCTGAATGTGGTAGCTAACTTGGGGATTGCTCTAGCTTTCAATGAGTTGTGATGTGGAGTGATTTATATACGGCACGGGTCTCTCTCACTGATGCTGCCATGTCCATCAACTAAATAAATGAGTCTTTGTTGAACATAGCGCTATCGTACGTTATGTTTTAGTTGTTGTGATTTTCTATTGTGCAAACATAACTGCAGTTGTGTTTGGTTTAAAACTACTGGAAATTTTCGGAAGGGGGTCGTTAAGTTAAACAGACTGTGTTGTGTTAATCTCGACACTGGAAAGCTGGTTCTATATGAATAAGAGCAGATGATGCTTACTTAGTAGGCGTAACATTTAATCGGTAAGATCTTAGTGTCTGATTCTATGCTCGGAAAGGATTCTTTTCGATAGACTGGAAAATATGAAACGGATATCTATGAACTTTTGTTGAAAATAGTCCTAAATGCAGTTACCCTTGGTCTATACCAGGGGTGCACTACCTGCGGCCGTACAGCCGCATGTGGCCTTCGATGATGTGGCCGTGCAGATGACTACGTAATTTAAAATATAGAAGTTATGGTGGCGATGCATTATTAAAAACTCTTTGTCTGCTGTTTGAGTATACAGTGCTTAATAGAAAGAAAGCCAAACAGACGTCTGGGCGCAGGGTAGGTTCAGTGTGTGAAAGCAAAACAGAAGAAATGCGAAATATAAAACATCTTGAACTCACTGGCGGCCGAAATTCATAAAAATAAACGTAATGCTGCCGGCAATAGCGAAAGGGTTGCGCAGCCCTGGTCTATACCAAGAATGGCTAATTTTCTCGTTCTCTACAGACGATGGTAGACTAATCTGGGGTTATCTGCCTAATCTGAGGGTCCGCAAACAGTGGCGTAGCCAACCCAAAAATTTGTGGGGGGCCAAAAAATTTGATTTTAGGCGAATAACACTATTTTGCTTAGAAAAACGCCTCTCAGAGCACAAAATGACAATATTTTCTAAAAAATTGGGGGGTCATGGCCCCTTTGCCCCCCCCTGGCTACGCCTATGTCCGCAAAGATATGACGAAATTATTTCAAAAAGTTGAACATACGCATTGCACACAATATGTGTACAGTCACAAATAATTAGCGCGGTGATTGAAATGATTTCGCAAACTTTTTCAACTAAAATTTTTGCTTTTACCAACATACGTGAGACAGCATTTTCAGCTGTTACAAATATGAAGACAAAATACTGGTCTAGACCTACCGTTAATTCTGACTTGCGAGTTTGCCTGTCAGAAGTAGCTCTGAGAATTGATAAAGTGCCAGTAAGAAGCAACCCCGTCCGTCCCATTGATCAGTTTTTTACCCTAAAACATGATTCAGTGTCATTTATTTTTCGTTTTGTACTATCTTTCCACACAGGTTGGATGCGAAATTAATGCGATATGAGATTAGGGTCCTAGAAAAAACAGACTGACAAATAGAGATCGGTGGGCCAGTATGTTCGGGAAACCTTGTTTTAGAAAATTTAGCACCCCCATGAAGTGGAACATTTTAAGAGACCTCATGCAAATCTACTGTCTTTTTAATATCAAATTTGAATGCCTTTATTTCATCACTACATTTACTTCTTATATTGACTGCAGGAGATGCATGGGTTTGAAAAATTCGACCAACGCAACTATATTTTCGATCCAGTACACTGTATAGCTACTCTTGCTGAACAAACAATTTCTTCATGAAGTGAAGCTTCTGATGAAATTTTTCTTCATACGTTTTATTATCCAACTTCGTGTCGTAATATCAGGCCCGGATTTCCCATTTAGGCTGTCGAGGTTACAGCCAGGGCGCCAGAATTTCCAGGGAAGGCAAAATTATTTTCGAAAGTTTTGAGTTGCTTTGCTTGGGCAGTTTGCAGCACCCATTTTATAGCCTATGGGCGGCCAGCACTAGAAATCCGTCCCTGGGTCTAAATACTATTTTAAGTTATAAAACGCACGGCCTTTTGTAGTGTTCAAACATCTTGCATTGTAAGCTCTAAGCTCTCTTGACCTGAGAGGTACATTGTGTACATAACCTCCCGCTTGCTACACAAGCTTGTTTTTAAACAAAAATTCTCCTCGTCGGCGTTGAAATGTAGTGACGAAATTTCACCAAAGTTACCTATCAATGGTGCTTTTCAAATCTTTCCTTTCACGGAAATATGCTGTTGTTTCTTGAAGGTCAAATCGCGAATTCATCTTGATTGGCATTAGTTTGAAGAACTTTTAAAGGCTCGGTGTTTAGCAAGTGGTTCGCAAATTTGTTCATGGAATTCGTGACTTTTATTTCAAACCTGCACTATTTTTGCTTAACGTGACGATTTTCGTTGAAATGGGAGGTCCGAAACAGTTTATATTTTGAGTGCTAAAATTTTTACATTCTATTCTGCATGATCAACCCTTAAATCAACGCTGAGATTTGAGATTTGCGCTCAGACTCCAAGTAAATTTCGTGCGCATTTAAAACACTTGCAAAAAGCAAGCGTAAATTTCACTCCGTAATTTCAACATCATTGCAATCAGCGGCGTCATCATCTTCATCCATGTCATCATCAAAATATTCATCAACTTCAAAGCAAGTGTCGGACGCAACTTTAACAGTCGTTCTTACGCAATAATCCTCAATTGTTGTTGGAACAGTCACTCCATCACGGTCCGCTTCACGTCTGCTTTCACGAACCTGAAGAAAACGAAGGCAACATGAATTTATAAAAGAGAACTAATCGAAGATACGTTTCAGCGGTTGATGCTGTTTATATTTTCTCATGATGTTAACGATGAAAACAACAACGCTTGGAGAGAAAGGTATTCAAAAGCGTTGTTACGGGCCCTGAAGGCACGACGCCACTACCTATGGTTCAAGTTGTGAATAGGTAAGAGTGCGCTTATGGTAAGCAAGAACACGGTCAATCTGTGATGAAGTATTACAACTTCAACAGCCCACACAGCTTGCTTGGTTGAAGCCCACCTTTTGTTTTTAATGATGATTTTGGGAACGCAAGGTATCGCCCAAGCGTTTAGGAGGCAGACCTCATGTGTTTGCTTGTATTTATCGACTGAATCTCCCTTGAAAGTAGTTATGAACTAACTGATTTCTCTGATTAGTTTTTTATCGTTCTGCGCATTCGTTGCATACCCACGTAGCATTCAATGACAGGAGTCAAACGCCACTGCTTGTTTATTTAAACTCGATTTCTTAGACACACGATTGTAATTAGAGTTCGGTGAAATCAGCAGGTTTATTTCGATGTTTTGTAGAGATTGAAGTTCACACATCAGCAACAGTAACGTATGACCTTTGGCAGATCTTTACCTAGTTGTTCATAGTTGATGCATTCTTTGTCAGAAATTACCTGCCTTGTTTTAAGTATCTCACCATCTGGTCAAGGTATTGCAGATTGTGAATACTTTTGCGAACATTTGAAAGATGACATTTTGCATTTTTCTCATTCGAGATCATAGGCGTAGCCAGGGGGGTCACGTCCCCCACAAAATTTTTAGCATATCTAGTCATTTTCTGCTTTGAGAAGCGTGCCCCAAATAAATTACTGTTGCTCGCCGAAAGTCAAGCATTTAGCAGCGCCAAAATTTTCTACCCCAATTTTTTAGCTGGCTACGCCACTGTTCGAGGATAGATTCCTGATTGTTGAAATTCAAATATATCATGATACTGTCACCTCATTAGTACAAATGGTAACAGAGTAGGATGTCGAATCGGTCGGCGACCGAAAACGTTCAAGTTCTCTCGTTTCTCAACCGAGCAGTTAAAGTTTCCTTTCAGTCCAGTGCATCCAAAACCAAACGTTTCGGTTCCTGCAAACGTAACCAACCAGCTTCGAACCGGTTCGCAGGCGGTTCGGGCCGAAAAGCAATCTCTGAGTGCGTTGCATAAATGCAGCATTGTGCCTAAAAACTCAATCACAGGTTTTGTGCTTGAAACAACCTTTTCAGGCGTTCGATTCCACCTGCCAACGAATAAGTTAAATTTGGCTCATACTTAGAAACGAATCGTTTGTTTGGTGATTGTTCCAAACTGTTTTTGCCTTTTTCATCTTAAATGAATAATTTGGTTTAAATGAATAAAATTTAACTTGTAACTTTCAGCAAAACAGCGGCTTCATGCTGCCTTGCCTCATTTTATCGTCATTTTTTGACTTGTAAAACAAACAAAATGTAGTTGATCGTTCATTTCTCTACATCTCGAAAAGCGTACGTGACAAAAATTACTGCACTTACTCGGGATTTTTATGAAAACCTTGGAGTTTTCGATAATTTTGTTGTAAATAATATTGCTTTATATATATGTTGTCAATATCCAAACTAGGCACGATTAATGTAAATTACTCGAAAGCTGGAAAATTCCGTCTTTGCTTGTGTTAATACGCTTTGATGAATCGACAAGTTTGTTTTTAAAGACTGAGAAAAGATTTCCTGCAAAAAAATTGATACAATCATTCTCGAAGATTTAACATTTTCTCAAATTTATACCGTTTTTTAGGGATTTTATTGCTCCTCTGTGTGAACAGCATACCTCTAGGAAATTTCACATAAAAGAAATAGAATTGCTCGAAGATCCTCTAAATATAAGGCAGATACAAACCAAGATGAAACGCTCGATGGGAATAATGCGTTTTAACATTAGGTACAAAAAATATAGAACTTGCACACTACCCGTCATAGAAGAATACATTAATTTTTGTGCTGTGGCTAACTGTGTGACTTTAGTGAATTTAACAAAGGAGCTTTGATGAATATTATTCCGCCTACTGCACAGCCACAGTCATCGTCTTCTCTTTTTCAAAACTGCTTTTCTTGATGCGGCACATCTGACGGGGTGCATCTCCCCTAAGAGGATTTCAACTGATATTCTCGTACAACAGTAAGATGCTTTATCTTGTTCAGTATTTGTGTTATACATTGTGATAACAATATTACATTGTGATAGCAATAACGCGATCAGTTTCACGGAGAGAACCTTTAAAAAGTTTCGCATCCTGGCGATGATTCGCTGTTAAGAAATGGCAACCGCTGATACATCACAGCAAATTTGTTCCGGTCACAGTTTCTTTGCAACTATGTGAAGAGCTGTCAAGCTACTGGTTGCAAAACCCACCCGGAACCGGTTTTCGGCCAAGGATTGTTTTACCGTTTTGCGCTTCACGGAACTGCAAAGGGTGTTGCGCTGGAACCACGTTTCGCATCAAATGTAACGATGGAAAGCGTGTGACGAGGATGGCTGCTACAATGGCTAATAAGTAACCATATTATGAAACATGAGGCTGAAGTTCGTTGAAGTCCCGGAATGCACCCATGCAAATAGTCATTGCAGTCGAGTGAAAAGATTTTCCTCGCGGTAGCATTACGCAATGTTTGCTGCTAACAACGGCAAACTGATCTGGTTATTTAATTTGACGACTCACTTGCTTTTTAATGTATTCTTCGTAATTGTTGTTCTTCTGTTCTCTCCAATCTCTGAACATGACAGAGGCATCCACATTGGCTGGCGAGTAAGTATTCGGTTCGTTGAGCATTGAGATAATGCTCATGAGAATTGTACGCACATTTTGAGTTGGGTTCCATCTTTCTTGCGGCAATTCACCGCCTTGCGGATCATCTATTGGAGAATGCAATATTGATATGCAGACCTGTGGAAATGTTAGTTACGACATTGGTCATTGGTGGATAAAAGGGCTTTGTCATATTGCGAGCTGAAAAAGAAATGACCTATGAATGTTCACTGGCGTTCGTACACAAGAGTTAAATCGCCGTTGACTCGTATTTTTGAAGTTGAGCTTCAAGCAGTTTTAGAAATTTCGCCTCAACTTGTATCGTTGCGCCAAGGTCTACCAGGTGAACACACCTTTGCTTCTTTTGCTCTCCCAGTAACTGCAAACACAGTTTCTACAGATATGCGTAAAGGACAACCGGCTGCAAGTGTTGATAACTTTGATAACTATGAAATGTGTTTGTCAATACCTCGATGACAAACCACAATAACCTGATTTTCGTGAGACCACATATTTTCCAGGTGTAATTTAGGATGAATTTACGCATAATCGCAATTGTTTTATATCTGCGCCCAACGGACTGCACAAAAAAACACAATGTCATACTATAAATATCTCTTCACAGTTTTTAGCTGCTCTTTCACAAAAATTTGAGTACGGTCACTCAACAGCTTCCGAAAATTCTCAGTCTAATGTTTTTATTCTAAAAAGAGTTACCAACGTTGACAGAAAGCGTTTTCAGTCATTCTGGGACTTAACTGTGCTTTGTGGGTATGTCTNTGAAGTTACAACTTGTTCACATGCTTGATGCAGCGAAACCCGCAATAAACTAACTTTGAAGGATTAGTCACGTTTGTTTGTGTNATTCAAAACAACCAAGCAGTGCCTCGTGCACAGATACGTTGCAAGGCTGTTCGAGGTGCCGAACATTAATCAGATGAGCCACATTATGAGACGTAGCTAGTCCAAAATTTTCGGGGGTGCAAAATGTTTGAATTTAGGCGAGCAACAATATTTTGTTTGAGACACCGCTTCTCAAAGCACAAGATGACTAGATATGGTAAAAACGTGGGGACCACGGCCCTCCGGCCCCTCCCTGGCAACGCCTATGGCCGCATTGATAAATGAAGTCCAGACCTTTGGAGTGAAACACAACGTATGCAACCAATGGGAGGAATCAACTGATTTTTTTCCAGTGCTTGCCTTTAAGTTTTCAACGAATGACTCAAAACCGATCATTACTAATTCCGATCGCCAAATTACTCCAAAACCTTAGAAAACCTTACAAAAACGCTATATCAATAAACTCCCAAATTGCGCTGAACATGGAATTTAACATTAACCACAAATAGTGGGGTACGGAGCCAACAGACGCCATAGCAGGCGTCCATGATTGTGCGTCGAGAATGCCGCGAATGAGACGAATTCCTAACGTCTTGTTATGTATGTGTGTGAACACGTTATGAAGCGGTTGGACGGTTGTTCTAACCAGGGCTGTGGAGCCGGAATTCGGAGCTGGTGCCGAAGCAATTTTGGATGGCTGGAGCCGGAGCCTGAAATTTGGGCTCCGGTTCCACAGACATATTTTGTGGGGAAAGCGAGCTGTAGAAATATTACAATGGTTTTCAGTTTTTGTTGTACAAATATTACAATGGTTGTACAAATATTACAATGGTTTTCAGACCAAATCGTTCTGGAGCCGGTGCCCAAAACTTCTAGATGTTGGAGCATGAGCCAAACATTTTAAATGCCGGAACCTGAAATTTTGAGTTCCGTTTCCACAGCCCTGGTTCTAACAGTTGCCCGCTTCTGCTGCTCGGAGTCTGTTAATCATTTTTGAGCTTTTCTGAATTCCTGCTTTAGCGAAACATTTGCAAATAAAGTTTGCGTATCTTCATCTAGAAAGCCTGTCAAGGAAGTTGAAGAGGTGTGAGCGTTTTTTATCAGATTTGCTTCAACGGCTCGGTATTGTTCCAACCACTAGGTNGGCGCGACGTTGAATGCGCAATTCACCACAAACGGGATGTGCGCGAAGAATAGCGCCTATATGNGAGTGGAGCAAACAAGCAGTGATAAAATGACCACGGTGTGAGATGTCTATTGTTGCTTGCTGCCACAGTATGTAGCTTTGCGCGCTTGCCCCTCTGGTTTCCAGATCACAACATCATTCGTAAATTACAGTATATCAAGTTGCTTAGCTGGTAGACGAGAAAAGTTTTTTGGCAACGACTGAGCTGACTCTTCAATTGGCAGCGATTTGGGATAATTACAGACTCTAATTTACCGCACGCTGTCAGCGGCCTTCGTAAAAACAGCCGAACAATCACACAGGTATCTCAAATAAGCGTAAGCTCCAATTTCTGCTTGCTAAACAACGCGATTAAATCACATGACTTATTCAGTGTGCTGGTCTGTTTCAAAACTCTGGTAGCCATATTCTCTTCCAAATTACGTGTTATATATTATTTCTCCTGAATGACAATGATTACCTCTCCGTTTTCGTAAACGTTCGGATGCCAGATCCGTGAGAGGAAGCGAAAGGACGGAGGAGAGTAAGGATAGTCTCCAGGGAAACGGATGTGCGCTTTGAAATAGCCTCCTTGGTAAAGTGTACCCGGTGGGCCGAAAATAGCAACTTGCCAGTCATACAAGTTATTCTCATCCACCAGTGTAATTTTAAAACCTTCCACCGGCTCTTCCTGGAGGCTTTTCAGCTCTTTTGCCAATGCTCTTGCTGAACTTGCCATTGGCAAAGACATATTGCTATTTTCTGTGAATCCCACCAAGACTGATAAATTTAGACGTTTCTGTAAAAAAAAACAAATTCTTCAGCAAAATTATTTCGACAGATAATAAATTTAGATTTTTGTCATAAAATGTTTAATCTGTGCATTAACTTTATCGTATCCACTCCACTGTAAACATGTATAATTAAGTTTAATTAAAAAATCATACTTAAACAACAAAATTCCTTACTTTCATCATTTTTAGCGCGAATTCAGCAATTGCAATTGCTTGCAGAATCTCTTCCACGATATGCGCTTTTGTGTGCGAAACTACTACTACCCTTACGTAGACACAGTATCTTTGAAAGGAGTCCCCTTCATAGCAAAGTTTCAGTTGCCACAATGTCAAACCTGATATATATTTCCCCTGCTAAGTAAGCGTTCAAGTCTGTAAAGTACACTAAAGTATGAAAAGAATTTGAAGCCCACTAGCATATAAAGCTAAAATACATCGTGCACTCAAATTTACTACCAACATTTATGTGTGAACTACTTTTCGACTACGTTTCACAGAATGCTTTGCTGCTATAGCCTACAGTAGGGGTGCACAACCAGTCGATCGCGATCTACCGGTCGATCTTTAAATGCCTGGCAGTCGATCGCGGGTGATTTTATGCATGTATAAGGGTTTGCCGAACTACAATA
>JGI24158J21664_10009370_pt1 | contig 13066 bp, 7 predicted proteins | sample Ectturendosymbi3_FD_21664 | JGI IMG/M metagenome (IMG submission 21664) | reverse complement strand
GAATAGAGATATGTGCAAGTTTGAATCATCGCAAAAAGACGAAAGCAGATGGCAGTCGACTGATTCCTCGAAAGCATACAGAAACACTAGTGCTTTAAAGTATTAGTAAACAACCATAACGTCATAAAGTTGTATTTTACTGAGTTGTCACCTGTTCGCCTAATTCGTCACTTTTTTCTAATCCCCTTGAGGTGACGAATTAAGTAAATTCTACTGCACTAATATCTAAAATCATGTTGAGCGACTTACCTTTAAACTTCATAAATCAAACAATGTATTTTTTTGACGTTTATAATGCGGCAATCGCTGCTGAGTGCTGATCACAAAAAATCAAACTGCAGTGAATGGGCACAAGTTGAGGTCCCAGTGCAGGGTTTGGCAAAAATGTTTTCAGTGAGGAACACATTGTTCTGTCAGTACTTAGCGAAGAGCCAGCTTCAAAACCAAGCAATCGGGCAGGGCCTGTGAACTTCAAGGGCAAAGAAAAATATTTTTCAGAGCAAAATGAAAATGATTAAGACAGGTTGGAAATTAAGCTGAACAACCAAAAATGGAAATTATAGACAAAATTTATGGAATATCAGATATGTTTATTTGCGGTATAGCCAGGTAGTTATAGTCAGTGCCGCAGAAGCCCAACTCTGCCGCCACCCAAAATGAAACAATTTTGACGTTATGACACATCTCGAGTCCGAATGGCCTTCACAACAAAAAATCCAAATTTATTTTTTCTTATTTCACTATTTTTCTACTTCCACTTGCAGACACAATTTCGGCAAAACCGTCGCCAGAAAGTCTTCAATCGGAGGGCTTCATTTTTTTGCAGGAGAAAGATATTCTGACAATTTATATTTTCCAGCAAGTAGCCATAATAGGCTCGCAGTTTGCAACTAAAATTTTTGAACGAACTTAACACAAGGAATTGGGTTTTAAGCCTTGTCATTTAATTAACGATGATTATTTAGAGATGTTGTAATAATATGCTACTTTAAAAATTTTTGCAGGAAATCAGAATTTATCGCTCAATTATGAAAACACTGTTATCGAATGAGCAAACATGTGGCCGATCAAAGCAGTGCGCCTCGATGACCGTTTTCTTTCATTAGTGCAAATTTTTAAACTTTATACCATTAGCTTAAGAAATTCTGGGATATCTAGAAACTCCTAGATATCGTTTCCCCTTAAAAATGCATCTTGCACCCCCAAACCTTAAAACCCGGCTACAGGCCTGCTCTTCTAACTACACTATTAATTCCATCTGTCTGTCTGAACAGCAGACTGCGCAAATGTGTATCTTTGTTCATAAGCACCAAAGGTATCTTGCTTCTATGCAGTACAACATACGAGAAGATTAGGTGAGCTGGCCATAACACATTTTCCACAACAATCGCTTCACAAAAAAACGTTGATCAAGTGAAAGTCTGACTTCTGGACGTATACAACTAGGCATGCAGGCAAACTTCACGTTCAACACTCCGATAGTAATGAATGCTAACCAGGTGACTTTGGGGTTGGTGGGCCTAAAGCAAGGCTGAAAAGTGGGCCCTCGCATGACGTCATCATACTTAGCCAACCATGATAAGACCTCTTGATCAAGCCTAGGAAGGGGATATGCGGGCTACCCAAGGATATGTTCCCCAGGCCAGTAACCAGGGGAAGAGAACCTCCTAAAATTTTTTTCGCCCCCTTGAAAAAATGTGTTGGACATAGTTTAAAAAATTTGGGCTCCTCTCAGAAAACTCTTCGCCCCTCCTGGTGCCCCAAGCTGGTTACGGGCCTAATGTTCCCAAGAGACTACGTCATGACTGACACAACAATAAACGCAAAGGGTATTCACGATACAAAACTTTCAAGACACTGAAGGTTGGGAAGACAAAACTAGCAATACATAAAATTTAAGCGACAGCAAACTGGCATCGTCCCCCACTTCTCTAATTTTATAGTTGCTGTAGGGGAGGTATTCCGAAAGCAGAGTACTTATATATTGCAGTTGCTACTGGGGGGCTTATTGAGAGAAGAGTACTTGCGCAATGCAGTTGGTGTTCGGGGCCCTTTCGAAAAGAGAGTATACGTTGTAGTTGCTGAAGATAAATCCACTATACTGTTGAGGGCCCTTTGAAAGTTAAGTACCTGCGCATTACGGTTGTTATTGAGGGCCCCTTTCAAAGCAGAATACTTATACACCTTACAGTTGCAGTTGTGGGCGCCTTCAAAAGCAGAGTAATTAGGCTACACGTTACCATTGCTTATGGGGCCCTATTAAAAGCAGAGTGCCTGCACATTGCAGTTGCTGTTGGGGGGTATTTATTTGCGATCTGCTTCGGAGTACATTATATGAGTAGATAGTAAGTTTTTCACCAAAACTGACGAAAATTTACGCACGAGACACCTCGAGGGACCCCTAAAACGGGGGGAACCGAGGCAAGTGCCTCGCTCGCCTCCCCTTAAACACACCACTAATGCTGACGGTTTACGCTCAAGCCTCAAATACAATTATTACCTCACAAACGTATCAAAAATGATCTGGCGATGTTATTCTAAGTAACAGAGGCAGATACAGTTCTGTCTATAAATTACAGGAGAAAATAGAATATGGATTGTTGAAAGCTTCACTGATTTCTAGTGTTTCATATTTTAATTTGTGGGTTAAAGCTTTGTGTGGGAAACTAAGTGGCGACGGGACTGGATTTCGGGCCCCCTGTGACAGCGTGGGACCCCCACTTGGGGGTATGGAGAGCCGCTGATACGGCTCTGGTTATCGTCAGGGGGAACACACTCCTCCAATGGAGTGAGAACGGCAATATATCTCATGTGGGAGCAACGTGTTGACGGTTACGTCGTGTGTGAGAAGCTGTCTATTGCACCCAATGTACTGCCTGCCAATTGTGCAAGTACGCGCAATCTAGTAGTAGACACCTCCGCGTTGCCTACAACGAGTTTTCCCACAAACTTTCTGGCTTCATTGGTTTCTGTGAAAAAATTGATGTCTTGTATAACCACAAAAGTTGTTTTTAGGGCCAACAGTGAACAGATTATCCTGTCGAGATTCAAGTTGTCAAAATAAAAGTTAAGGGCGGCTTCGCATATTTATTCCTCATGTATTCAACCTAAGTATTCACTACGCTATTATCATTTTTTATTTCGGTTCATTGCTCAAAGTAACACATGCATACCGGAGCAAGAGTGAGTTACGGCCATAGGTCGTGTGCTTACCAGGATGCTGAGCACCACTCACAGGTCACGACATCATAAGGCTGCGTTGAAGATGTTTTATCTTTTATTTATATCTTCCTCATTTAAAAAATGCTGCAAACCAAACCAACAAATGCATTGTTTCAAACCTGGTTGATGTTTGCCGAACATGATATAGCAACGAGCGGGATTTCGTTGATTGGCGCGACAGGAAATCAGTGATTGCATTTCGTAATTGGTGGAGATATAAATTTGTTCTGTTCATGTGGCGATGCGTTGAACTTTAACAAAGCAACCTTACAAACAAAACCAGTGGGTACCAAGAAAACATAACCTGTGGGTATCACCTTTCATTCGCTCACTTCAAATACCTGATACCTTTTACAAGCCTAATTCATTTCCCTCCAGCTGAAGGGAATTATTAACAAAATTCATATTAACCGATAACAAATTACATAAAAAATTAAATTTCTTCTTTTTTATTTCATTTGTCTAACTAAAACTCTTCAAAATTTAAAAACTTGAGCCCCGAAGTTAGAATCGCGGAGCACATTATGTGAGCAAAAAATAAATATTTACAAATTTCTGTTTTTTCTGAAAGTGTTGCAATATTACAGTAATATCAATCGAAATGAACTTCTATGATATGATATGGTTTAATCATGCATTTTTGTGACTAAAATCACGAAATAACACGAATGCAGCAAGAAGAGGTAGAATAATATCAAAGATCACAAATTGAGTTCATGCTGATGAGAATATAAAAGCATCAGAAGTTTCAGTTCTCACAGTTTAATGGTCGTGTTCTAACATGTTGAATCACAAACGGTTGGCGAAAGGCCACCTGGGTCAAGTTCTCAGCCAGCCCTGTTGCTAGCACAAAGCAATTTTTCATTGAAGACGTTTTACAAGTAGTAAAAAAAGTAACAAAATGCATCGAATCGACGTCAGGTAAAATAAGCAGAAAAAAAACAACAACGACAACACAAAAACAGTGGGTGGAAATCATGTCTACATACGTGGGGTGGGATGAGCAACTGCAGAGGTAAATGATAAGAGGGAAATTGGGGCATCAACATGATGTTACAAAAAGTCAAAAAAATGTTCACTCGCAGATACAAAAGCTGAAGCGCACTTGGCTGTGGACCCAGTAGTTTTGCCACCCTGCTCCAGTATGAGAAAAAGTAAACAGGTTTTCTCACTGACCCGCGCAACGAGCAAGCGCCATTATCAGGTTCGAGTTTATGAGTGTTCTGCCTGAGCGAGCAATTCTGCTGAGAGCGTTCGTCCTCATCCTTTGATTCGCCGGTCGGTGGTGAAAGCCAGTCTTGCGTGACTCAGCTTTGCGCTACACGTCATAACCATCACGTGACGCTGGTGACAAACGCGTATCTTCGCTACGCATCAGACGAGAGATCTCAACGAATCAACAACAACGCATTTTTGCAGTAACCATGGAAATAAAACCGGAAAAAACTCGACTTTTTATTCATTGAGCTAAAAACAGTAAAATTCAGTGCAGTTATATAATTTTACCAAAGAACGATTATGAGATTATGTTGAGAGTAGATAGCCTAAGTGCTATCTCATGATTACGTTGCTGTTGTTATTGTTTACTAATAACCGCATTGCACAAATATTAATTTACCTCGCATCTGACAAATTAAGGCTACAGTGGTCAGTTATAAAGCGGATATAAACAGGAAACTAATATTGCAACCTAAGCGTAAATCTGCGATTGAAAATGACAGGCCTAAAAAGACATCCTGCAAGAACAACAACAGTTACTTGAGGTTCACGTTTGCCTTGTAGAACGCAGAGGAAAAAACCTCAGTGTGTTGTTTGCAGCAAGACATTGGCCAGTGAAAGCATGCTACCAAATAAGCTTCAACGTCATTTAACATTATCACATCTGCAATTTGTGAACAAACCAGGTGACCTTGTCTGTGAAGATTTCCTGAAAAGAAAGTTTAATTCAGGAAACTCGACAAATTTTTGGAATACATTGAATAACGAATGCCCAGCTTTGACAAAAAAAGCGATACCAATGGTTATGCTTTCGCCATGTCGTATTTATGCAAAACAGGATTTTCTGCCATGGCCGTGATTAAAACCAAATATTGATAACGAATAAACCTTGAGAGACAAACGTGGGTGGTAGTTTCACAAATTTTTCGAAGATTCGACTAAACATTGAAAATAAGCAAACCCAGACATCCCATTAAATGATGCATATTTCTTTTAGTTGTTTAAAATCGATAAATAAAACTTTGATTATGCATGTCATTAATACATTCATATTGCTGGGTGCATCGCAAGTTCAGCAAACTTTTTCAAAGGAGTTGCAACGAAAAAAGTTTGAGAACCAGTCGTAGAATATAATGCAGATACTATAAAGATATTTAAGAGCAAAGTTCTACACAAGCAACAATAGTTACTGCTTCCTTTGTCGCAAAGGAGTGGTGAAAGACCGTAAGGTCATCTAGTCTACCGCTGCAATGGATCTTTCAGTACTATTATTAGTCATGTGAAAAGAAGTGATAATGGTTTATTCATGCATTTTTATGACTCAAATCACGAAGTAACACAAATGCAGCAAGAGGAAAAGCAGCAACATCAAAGAGCAGAAATTAACAAAACAAGCTCTGGCTTTGCAGCCAGCTGTATGAGTAAATTTCCTGCCTGGTCCTCCATCCCTTTGCAACGATTCCAGCTTGCCTCCATCATTTAGCAATAATAGTAAAGCCACAGCAGTGACCACACATCAAGCGAATCAGTCGCAATTTATTTGCACAAGGAAACTTTGTGTTAAACACACATTCAGTCCTATGCGAAAGTTGACAATAATACAATATTAGAAAAACATCGTACTGTTGCTAAGAATCATTGGCAAAATTAAATCAATCAAGCCAAATTAAGAAATTCTCCTCTGGACCGTTAACAAAGCTGCTAAACTCCGATCGCTAATGGCTGCACACAGCACTCCGGTTGACAGCGGTAAACTCCACTTATCGCGAGATCTTTGTCTCGGAGAAATTAGAGCAGAAATTAATTGCATGTTGATGAGAATATAAAAACATTTAGCAAAGTGATGATTGTGTTCTAACATGTATAAATCACAAAAGGGCTGGCGAAAGACCATACGGGTCAAGTTCTTGCCAACCCTGTTGCTAGCACAACTCAGTTTTTAATTGAAAACGTTTCACATGTAGTAAAAAAAAAGTAACAAAATGCATCGAATCTACGTCAGATAAAATAGGTAAGCAAAACAATAACAAAAACAGAGGGTGAAAATCATGTGGCATGTGACGTTTGCCCTGTGTAATGATGAGTGGGCGACGTTACAGTTGGGGCGCTGTTAAAGTGTTTTGCTCCTATCAGTGTTGGTCGTGTGCAAACATCTATTCTATAATGCGCTATGGCTAACCATTTTGTACTCTTGTGTTGTTCGACAGTGTCTGTGATAAGAACCACGAGCCTGCAATAAATAAAATATTATTAATATATTATTAGAGGTACCAAGACTGCTGTCAGGGATTCTCCCTTGACAAACGCCAAATTGCCCAGATTATTTGTCGGGGCCAAGCTCATCACGCAGGCTGAGTTTAAATGAAAAATTGATTTCAAAAGAACAGTCAAGTTTATCAAAAGCTTTGATGCAGAGCAAGGACGAATGCGAAGAACAGGAAAAATATGATCTCTACCAACCTTTGGAAGACGTAAAGCGCAAGGTGCAAATCGAAAAGCCGCGTCAAATGATTGACACCAGGGCTGCGGAGCCGGTATTCAAATATCAGGCTCCGGGCATCTACATTTCTGGCCCCGGCTTCAATATCTAGAAGCGTTTGTCTCAGGGTCCAGAACAATGTGGACCAAAACATCCAAAAAAACATTGTGATATTTGTATAACTCGGTTCCCCCACAACACAAACTATATCTGTGGAACCGACACCCAAATTTCAGGCTCCCGTTCCACCATCGAAAATTTTTGGCTCCGGTTTCAGCCAAAATTGCTTAGGCTCCGGCTCCAAAGCCCTGATTGACAGTGACACGACACTACTAACGATTATTTCACAATCTGCACATTGCAAAAATCACGTGATGCTGGTAAGTGTTTCCCCTGATGTGCGCATGCGCAGTACCACCAGACCACTTGCGCATGCGCAGTACCACCAGACCATTTGCGCAGTGAAATCTCATTCTCGCGCACTTCCAACATTCGAAATTTAGTGCGGCATATACATATCGCATAGCCCCTTTAACGCTGGAAACGCTTCACTGGTTGTGTGTCTGCATGGCTGCGCAATTGCATGTGCTTAGTGCGCAACAAAACAAACATTTGCTCAGAGTAGAATTTTCTTAGAAGGAACTTCACTGATGCTAGCGCTTTCGTTGAAAAATATTCCACAATTGACGGGAACTTAATGCTCACTTGCTATATGCGCACCGTCAAACTTCCGTCATTGGATAAGTTTCAGCTCCCACTGGAAGTGAGCAGCCTGCTCACAATCGCAGCTGTGCGAGACGTTTTAGCAAACATGCAACATCACCATGCACGAACTGCTCTGATATGGTGATGGTTTAATCATGCATTTTTGTGACTCAAATCACGAAATAACACGAAGCAGCAAGAGGAAATACAATAACATCAAAGATGACTAGTTGATTATATAGTGATGAAAAAATATAAAATAATAAGAAATTTCACGTTTCGCAGCTTAGTAATCGTGTTCTAACATGTTGAATCACAAAGGGTTGGCGAAATACCACCTGGGTCAAGTTTCTGTCAAACCTTCAGATCGGTTTGGACTGTAAGTTCGGTGACAAGTATGGTTTTATGGTTTAATCATACATTTTTGTGACCCAATCACGAAACAACACGAAGCAGCGGGGGAGGCAATACAATAACATCAACGATCACTAGTTGATTATATGGTGTTGTAAAAAATACCTGATAGTCAGTTCACTTTAATCTTGCAATTAGTCCTGTCGTTGCTACTTCCCTTAAGATCGGAAAACTTTAAGTTTGACGGAGTGATATGGTTCATGTGAAGCAAATGCGTTTGGTGACGCAAAGTGTTTATAGATATTCCTACGATTTTCTTGTATTCGCGTCTGTTTTTTACAACACTGCACCAAACGCCAACCGGTTTTATGCACAAGTGGCGATTGTCTTCTGCCATGTTATAACACAAATCGTAAAATCAGGACCGGCCTTAGAAAGTGCGTCCCCCCCCCATTCGGTGTGTGCAGAAATTTTTGATGGAGGAGCATCAAGTCGTAATGACAAAAGTTGGTGATGTAAAAGGCCGAGGCCTGAAAGTGCGACGCCAAGCGAAGGAGGACTGGGGGGTGTCCCCCAGGTTCACTTCTTCAGCAGAAACTTCTGTGGACAACGCCGTAGCACACAATGAATCGAAGAGTTGCTACATTAATTCACTTCCAGAGATGAGGCATTGAGTGAAGTGCGAGTGAACATCCAAAACTGAAAAGTTTGCAGTAAAGTGGCAAAAGATCATATTTTTCCATTTTCCATCCATGCAAATTAGCCACGGACGACCTATCGCTTCACTGTTTGGCATTACCCTTATGCGGTGTAATTTAGAAAACCGTGTCTCATCACTCTCGTTTCTGGAAAAAACTTTTGCTGCGATTGTAGGTTGTCCTATTCGGGCTAAATAACCTCTAACATTCCGACACATGACACCTGACCATGTAGCAGGATCATTTGTTAATCCATTTGTTCCGACAATTTTTGAAATTTCGCCCTCGCAAGCCTCATCACATGCACTAACCGACGACCTTCCTTCCTTGTCAGACTCAGCAATTTCGAAATGACTTATATCACTTCCTGTACACAAACTTCCACTTTGACTATCTGGCATAACATTCACTAGGCTGGCTGCGTTGTCGCAATCCTTGCTGCGGTGGTGTGGTTTTTCCACAGTGGTGTAGGAGGCGGGGGTGCAGGGATGCAAGCAACCCCCCAAATGTTTTGATTTGTCGAAAATCTTGGCAAAATCCCTGAAAATTTGGGCAAAATTTCTGAAAATCTTGGCAAATCCGGGAAAAATCTCTAAATATGTAGGCAAAATCTCCGAACATCTAAGCAAAAATGGTGCCCAACGTTGTTTGGCTTCAAAAAATGGCGTCCAACGTTTGCAGAAAAACAAATAAAAACTGCGGTGTAATTTAGAAAACCGGTGTAATTTAGAAAAAAAACCTTTTATGGAGGTCACACTAAATAAGGTCTTCATGGTGTGTGTGGGAGAAAATTTGTAGGTGGGAGAAAATTTGTAGGCAAAAGTCGAACAACAACTTTTCGGGCAAATTTGTGGAAATACGGGCAAAAATTCTTTGCACCCCCAAAAATTTGCTTGCTCCTGCACCTATGCTCTTCTATAACTTTTCCACTTTTTCTGAGGTAGTTCTGTTAAAATACTTGTCCAATGAACCTTTAAATTTTTCCGCTTCAGCCATTTTGCCTTAGCGTTAGCCCTCTTTTGACACCCTACGTCTTTTTGTCTTTTAATTATCTTATTTAGCTTAGTTACAGAAACAATGTATCCTTAAATAAACAGCCTCAACGTGACTGTTGAAACCAAAACACACCTGTCTATTAATTTATACATTACACTCGGATAATGGTTACAGTAAAACCCGCTTATAGAACACCAGCTATAAGAGTAGGCTACAATCCGTTTATTAGAGGAGGTTTTTATAATCCCGGACAGTTAAATTAAAAAAAAAAATTTTACATGAAAAAACATAAAAAGTAATTGCAGATTTTCCAAGAACCTATGTTTTATACATTTTATACATTTTTTGAAAAAAGGGAATTACTGTAGTAAACTTCAAAACGTCCATGAAAGTCATCCCATTTTTCCACCTTTGAATTGTTAGGCTATATCTCAAAAATTACGACGACAATCTGTATGATACTAATGCCATAGTCGTTTTTTCGGTAGTACTTCATGATGCAACTTTCAGCAAAAAAACATCATGAAAGTTATACTTCGCTTAAACCTAATTATCACTTCTGTTACTTTTCAAAGAACCGCTATTTTTTGCACACCTGTAATAGTTATTCAGTTGGTTCAATTAAAACTAAGTTTATTTCAAACGTTTTCGTCAATCTCCGGTTGCCTCATCAAATCTCTACAAGAGGGAAATCGAATAAGACTGACTAAGTAGTACACATTTCCAATTACGAACAAAACTTAGCCTTTAGATTTTAGAAGACAAGTAGCAGTAGCTATTCAGACAGCAACAACTATCGAACCATGCTGCATCTTGCAGCGTCTGTTAAAACTTGACCTGCCGAATACAAAATACTTATATCTGAAACAGAAACCAGCTTCAAAACTAAAACCCTCTGCCTTAATTAGCTGCTATTGAAAAAATTAAACCACACATTGTCGTACGGCAATGGCCATTGTCACGATCAAAGAAGGAAAGATTTATGAGAACGTTAAAAAACGCCCAATTCGCTTTGATTTTTGTTGGCAACGGGTCAGGGCCGTCGCCAGCGGGGGGGCCAGTGGTGCCCGGCCCCCCATTTGAAATCGGTGTCCTCCCATTTCACGTTTGGCCCCCTGGTTGGTGCATACATCCAATACAGTATTTTAAAAATGTGCCCCCCTTTCTGGTTTTTGGCCCCTCCTACTGGTTTTTGGCCCCCCTGCTGCTAAATCCTGCAACGGGCCCCAGTTAAAAAAACTGTGGGCCCCGCTTCGGCATTACTGTAATACCATTACACAAGAAGCTTGGACAGAAAGTGTAAGTTTACGCAAGTTTGTACGTGCACCACAGGGCCCCCTTTCGGAGGTGATCGGAGTCACTTTTTTTGACTCCTGCTCCTGTTCCTAAGAAAGTGGCTCCAGCTCCTGCTCCGGAGCTCATTGGAAATTCACATTCTGACTCCTGTTTACACTCCGAAAGCTTGAAAGCAGAGTCTATTTTGCCACATGAGGTAAAATAACTGCTTGAACTATTTTGCCTATGGCCAATATGGATGAGTATTGTCATGCTTTTAGTGATGGCAAGCAGGTAGTGGTTTCTTGTCTGTCTTGGTCAACTGCAAGTTCCCTTGAACTTGCAAGATGATAATGGCATGTTTAGGAATAGCCTGAACTGCATTTCTGCTAGCTTGACTGAAACTGCACTGCTGTTGACGTTGCTGCATTCTAAAGATACATATTACATACATTGTTGTCTTCTACATTTCACTGAAGCTAACAAATTGTGAATACTGCTCAAAACACGACCCAGCAAAGAGGCAAAAACTTCCAGTAACTGATGTCCTGTGATGCAGCAATTGAGCATAAGCTATGCACCAATCAAATCAGAACACAGACCGCCAGTCGGCCACCCTCCCTCACCCTCAACAGCCTGAACTGATGACTGACCAATTTATCCAAGAGAATACAGCGATTATATTAATCTAACAATTAACCGTTCAGAGAAAATTTAAATTTAATAAAATTATTTATCCGACTTCTGAAAAAACTGAAATTCTAACTCCTGCTCCAGCTCCGGGTCCGGTTTTCATTCAAAAATCCGACTCCGGGTCCTGCTCCGGCAAAAATCGTTGACTCCTTCCGGAGTCGACTCCGGCACTCCGGCTCCGTGATCACCTCTGCCCCCTTTGGCGCGGGGCCTGAATGGAAGCAATCGGTCCAATAGGCTGAAGACCGGCCCTGCGTAAAATAACATACGTAGGCAAATACAATGAGCCCGTTGATTGAAGAGCATGGCAGCACGTTTTTGTGTTATGTTAAAGAAAAAGCGAAAATCTTGCAACCGAGCGACAAGACTGTTGTGCTTTTAATTGATGAAATTCACCTCCAACAGTTTTTTTTATTACAAAGGTGGTATCGTTGTTGGAGCTGCTAGTAACAGCAGTGAAGCAGCAAAGTCAGCGTTTGCTTTTATGATTAGCAGCACCGTATCTAAGTACAAAGAGTATTGTATTGAGTAACGTCTTCAATCCCACACGCAAGGCGCTTGAATTTAAGCATGCATCGCAGTAACATGGAAAACGCAAATATAGGAAGGAAGACGAGGATACACACATGGCGGTAGTAGAGAGTATAGGCAGGATGGCGCAAATACATTTACTTTGATGAAACACAAGTTTTTGAGACATATGCATGAACGACGTCATCATGCTTATTATGATGTAGTACTGCGATGACGTCCAAGTACATCGATTTATAAAATGCATGAGGGAGTGGGAGGCTGCGAAGGACCAGGGGTCATCTAGGCTGCAGACCTCCCAAGAGCCATCCACATACCATCCACATCCGGATTCACTTTAATTTCTCAACTTTTTCTGAGTATTGCCAACGCTCTATATGGCAATTTGGCACTAAGGTTATCAATCAAAAATTTTGGTGTGCATCCCATCTCTTTACTTAGTGATCTTTGTAATATTGATTATGCAGTACAGATTGTAGTTTTGACAACGAAATACAAATATGTGCAACATAAATATACGAAGTAGGAGTAAAGATGACATCTGGTGCTCAAAAACGTAAAGAGAAAGCACAACGGCACTTTCAAAGTTCTGCAAAGTTCAGAAAGCTGACAGAAGTTTTTGCTGCTTCATCACCCCGAGTAACAACAATTTAGCTGAAGCAGGTCAGTTTGTAATGCTTTACTAGTAATTATCCAAGTTCAAAGACAAGGTTTTCTTGCCTTTGCTGCAGCAAATTTATTGATTTATTTCATCAAAAAATTGATATAATTTCAAAGGCCACATGTATTGACCTAGGCAATATCTAACGCCATAGGCACTCAATGAGAAGTTCTTGGTCAGCAATTTTGTGACATGAATTGCGACAATTATGTCCATCCACGGAGATGTTCAGTT
>JGI24158J21664_10009366_pt1 | contig 13070 bp, 7 predicted proteins | sample Ectturendosymbi3_FD_21664 | JGI IMG/M metagenome (IMG submission 21664) | reverse complement strand
TTGCCTTCCTATCTTCACTACTTCTTTCCTTTCAAAGCTGCCAACAAGCATTAAAAAATGAAGTTGTAACAAAAACAGACCAATTTTGCCCGGTGTGCTAGTGAAGGAGATCGTGTTTGTGATTGCTGGGCGGTTTTCACGCGGAAAATAAATAAGGGAACAGTTTTATTACGAAACAATAGCATTGATGACATTAATCGGTAAGAGGCTGGGTCAAAGTCCGTCACGTAAATACTGAAGATCAGCGAAGTGTAATTCATTGTTTAGTTTAGACTGAATATTTTTGCCTTTGTTTCTCCTTCGATAGGCACCAAAAAGGGACGTATTTTTATTAGGCGGGCGCCATTTTAAGAGGGCGCCACAACTGTTTGGGGGGCAGTTGTCCCAGACTGCCCCCCTGGATCCTCCACTGCTTGGGAACAAGATGAGTCTAAATATTCTTTGTTCATACATAATTGATATTTGTTGCATTACCGCTAAACTAACAAATAATAATGAAACATCAAGCACATACGACAACAATGCGGCAAAAGAGCAGCAACAAAGCGACATTACAAGTACAAAACATCTACGGAAACATCTTGTTTAAGCCATTAATGAGCAAGATCACAACGGGCCACACGTTCTGATCACGTGCTTCTGGCATTGGTCAAACTTTACTAGGTGATGCACTTTCATTACAGCCTTGGCAAATGAGGACATGCAGAAATTGAGATCAATTAACGTTGGCCTTTCGACCACAAACCTTCGAAATGATCAAAAAAGAATTAAGCGTTTCAGAAACATCTTGTGTCGACGCTATTTAAGTGATTTTCCATTTTCCTTAACGGAGCAAAGCTTTTTATTTTGATTTTACAATAAACAATGGAAAAAAACTGATCTAGTAACATTCGTTATGGATGCATAGACAGGAAACATCCCATAGAAAAGAAAACGACCATCTTGTGCATTTGTCAACCAAATACAAACAAATAGTGAAAATTTTTTACACTTTGACACACAATTTCCAAATTTGTTTTAGATACGCAACGCTGCAACAGCGTTTATTCTATTCTTCTGTCGTATACACACAGCTGACAGGTGGTAGGACTATGCAGTTAAGCCTAAAAGGAAGAATTGCGAAAATATTCAATCATATCGTCGTTGGTGGTGTTGGTGATGTTGCGCGAAGGGGCCAGAGCAGTACAGTGATAGGGGATGTGACTGGCGGATTGGATGTCTCCGCACACACAATTTTTATTATCAGCCAATCCCTATCTGCGGAGGTTTGCTTTAAACCGGCCGTGTCCTGTGCGCAAGCGGTTAAGTTGCACTCATGCTTTGCGCGGCATGTGCCATCCTGGTGGAGAGTTAGTGAAACTGGAGGGTCAAGCGGTCTTGGTTAAGAGGTTGATTCTGTTGATTCTACGTGTCCTATTTTTTTCAAGGTATCATCGCTTTTCTTGCAAAGCCTGACGTTCAAGGAGTTGTGAAGGTGAATAAAAATAGACGTTTTCAACAAAATCAAAGAAGCAACCAAACGATTTTGCACTATCCACCTCCGTTGTTAGAATTTAATAAAATCTTCGTACATCTTCCCTTTGCTTTCTGTGTCTAGTATTAACTCACAGTCCTGCAAAAATAGTTTTCATTGAAATTAAAATAAGAAATAAATGCAATTGCCATATTTAACAAAATGCAGTTTAAGTACATCACGGTTTATATATAGCTGCCAATAAAAACTAAGTTTCTCCATAGCCCCAATTTCACATTCCTTGTATGCGGCATTCTTGGTTTACTTCCTGAAAGATAGATTCTAGTAATTTCCGCGTCACAGGAAGCATTGATGAAGAGTGAATGCGATTGAACCAAACTCTATTTGACCTGAAATGAATCCCGGCTTTTTACTGTTTTATCTACAACTTGGGTGTTTGCTCTTTTGAGTTAATTTTACATTTAGTTCTTGTGTCCTTATAGTAGTATTAGTAATTTATTTGACTTCTGCATTCCGGTTTAATGCCGAAAAACTATGGAACGAGGATGTGCAGACTGAAGCCGCTTCTTGCTTGGCGAACCCTCGTATCACTTCCGTCAACACTGGTTTTTAAATAAACTGTAATTTATATCAGTATAGAACGCCTAACATTGTACATATGTATTACCAGGGAATAATGACACATATTATTAGCATAAAACTCGCGCAAATTACTCTTAATCGCATTAAACAGGAAATCACGCCTCACCAAGTCCAGCTTTTTTACTGTTTCTTCAAGTTTCCTTGCCCCATTCGATGTTATATCTGCTTCCAACATTTCGAGAATCTTGACATTGTGCAAGCAGTCAGAGAGAATTTCAGCTCCGTCGTCGTTTATGTTGTTGAAGCTCAGGTCAAGGTATTCTAGCTGGGTAAAGTAAAGTTCGATTTTTTAACCATCGTAAGAAAAGTTTGTGGTATGATATCATAAAACAGTGAGTTGATATTTTTTAAATTTTTTTCTCTTGACAAGGAGTGAGAAGAGACTGTCAAGAAGTTAGAAGAGACATTGTACATTGGGGAACCATGCACGCAACAGTGGGATCAATCTCCTCCAATGATATTTAAGTTGCTCTTTCTAATATTCCTTCATCTAGTATTCTTTCCAATACAAACCAATTTGGCAGATTTCTATACTCACCAAAAAACATTCAGAAAACAGCAGAAATATGGCCATTTGTTAAGAATGTTCAACAGAAACATACAAGTACTTTGTTGCAATTGTGAAAGTTAAAAGTAAAAAGTTAAAATCTAACGTAATTCCATGCAATGACATGTAACATTTCTAATGACATAAAAATCACGCAACAATAAAACGCGTTGAACAACTTCTCATCTAAGGATTGCTTTTCACCAATCATGTGTGCTAACGGTTTTACCGGAAAACAATTGCTTGACCTCATAAACAACATCATATATTTGAAATAGACATTACAAAATTAATATTTACTGGTTGGTCAAGATTCCTAATTCTGTTAACTAAAAGTTTTAGTTCTTCGGTTTGAATGTAGTTTCTGATGAGTTTGAGCTGTTTCACGTTCCCAATGCATCCGGTGGAATGTTCTAAAACTTGAACATCAGGGGAGTTTCTGCTTAAACTGACGAAATCCATCTGAAAACGAGAAACATTGGGTTTTATGCAATACAAAGTCCCATATCTAGCAAAGTTTCTGAGACTATATTTGGTAACCGTTACTTTTTTGATAGGTTTAACGCTTTGTTTAGTAGTTTATACGTTGTAGATTTAAGGCTGATTTTCCAGCAAGCATTACTGTGCAAATGTAGCGCCCTTAAATATTTTCAATGTTCTGCCTACGATCCAAAGTATCTGCTTTAAACTATTGCTGATAAATGTGCTTAATTTTATCTCTCAATTTTTGAGAAATGTATAATATCACAAATTATGTACGCGAAGACTTAGGCAAAGAAACTTACAGGTATTGGTTTGGTTCGCACAGCTTCACAAATCTCGTGAAGCACTTCGTTCGTCAGATTGCAGCTTTCCAACCTTAGAACGTCTATCTTTTCAATCTGTTGCTTTATTGCTATCCCAGCAAGCAAATCGATGTTAGAACCCCATAATCGAAGCTTCTTCACCTGTGCACACAGCGCATGTGAAACTGACCACCAATTCGCGAAATAGTTTTGATGATGATGATTATGACGATGATATGATTTTGTCCGCAGACACGAGGTCCAACACGCACGTTCTGCACAACGCAGGTTGATAAAAACGTACAGAACAGAACGTTTTACGACATTGGAGACTGAATGACAGGGTTACAGACACGTTCTTGACATTATTGTTCGCTATCCCGTAACACTTGGCACAACACTACTGCAAAGTAGGACGCTACTTCCTATACTGGTCGAGGCTGCAGGTAAAGTACGTTAATAACATCGAAACGAAGTACCTACAATGGTTTTAGACGGTACTTTCATTCTTGATTACTTATAATTTTTAACGTTGTTTGAAAGAGGTCAGCTGTCATGACCAAAGTCGAAATAAAGCTTTGCGTACTTTTACATTGATCATAAAAATAAGATTAAAGCCAACCTTAAATGTTGTTTAAATATGGGGAACGACTGATTGATGAAATCCATGATAGTATATTAGAATACTCAAGGCTATTGTGTTTTACCACTGTTATACATGGTATTACCTTTGAATTTGGTTCTTTTGATGTTCTCTGCCCCTCTACCTGGCTGCCTTTTTGATTTAGTTACTGCTTCATTGTTACCTCAACTGTGAACAGCAGAGTAAAAACACTGAAAGTAACTTCAACGTTGGAATAAGAATTTCTAATGGTGATGTAAGCAGTATTGGTACTGAAAGTCAAGCACTGCATTCCAGGTTTTTTCATTACTGTACTTTCTCGGCAATAAATCTGCGGCTTTTATGTCACAAAGCTAAGCAGTCGGCATAAATCTATCAGCTTTGGTGTTGAACCAGAAATTTTTTCTGAAATGAAAGTATACAGAAGTTGGCAGCTTCCCGACCCGGTGGATAGATGAGCATAATTGCGAATATTCTACAAGTGAACAGCTCTCTGAAGGAAGCACCACTAAGTGTGCGTCATTTAAATGTGTGTAATGAACACTTAAACACACCCTGCCAGGTTTTCAAAGAGACGAAGCTTATCAGGTAAGTAAAAAGTAACTAAAACATGCGTACAATACTTTCTCCAAAATGTTCAAAGGTAATTGGCGCTTTATGGCGCTAACAGCTCATTTTCGCTCATATATGAACAAGAATTTAATGCACGCTGTCTTATGTTGACCAAGTACTGTGAAAATATTTTCTATTGTAGAATGACTGGTTGAACTGAATGATTGCTTTCTTTGAAAGGTAAATGAAACTGTCGCTATACTTAAACGATATTTCCCTGGCTTTTTCACAAAACAACATGAGATTTTGTGTGGCATTCTTGTTCCAAAGTACTTGGAAGGAAAATGTCGTAGCACTAAGATTGGTGTTTTGCAGCTGAACTTATTTCGCGTTTGTCGTTGTAACGGGTTCAAAAACCATATCATTTACTTAGTTTGTAGCTAAGATCAGTGAGTATGAAATGAAATTCAGCCTAAGAAAATATAAATATTTACGTTTCTTAATAAATTTTGTTTTCACTAGAGTGTGTTGCGACCTAAAAAGTAACACTTATGAATTAAAAAGGACCAATAAGATGTTGTTGTACCACTCAAAACGTGAAGCATACTCATTTCTATCAAATTTCTGCTTGTGCACAAGAATCGTGTTTAATCCTAAAGAATATAATCATGTTCATTAGTGATCAAAAGTATATTTTTTTATGAAATCGAAACGAATACAAAGTTCATAGATTTCTGAACGGTTAACAGTTGCAACATTAACATGAAAGGTTCCAGAAATAAGGTTCCATGTTGCATCAAGAAACCTGGTTGTATAAGATAGACAGAAAATGATATGTAATGCGCACATCAGTGTTGTGATTATAACAAAGTTTGTATTCGTTGAAAAAATGTGAAAAATGTCCTTATATTGATGGTTAAAACTTTAAAATTAATCCACTGTTTATGCGAAAAGAGAAGGCCAAAAAAGACACATTAAACAGTAGCCTAATTACAACTGCAGTAAAACTAGGGATACAGTGAAAGTACTATTCAAACACTTACTTGGTGACTAGTTTGCCTGGTAACATGCAAAAACTGACTAAGAGCCTGCCCATGAAACATTCCGTAATCCAAATTAATGGCAATTGGTTTCTCCACACGGAAGAGTATGAAGGAGAGAGCCGCGATATCACTAGGAGTTATATGTTGCATAAGGTGTAAACTTTGAGGAAAGGACCTATATACTTGCTGAGTGACATTAACGTTGTAAGCTTCGAAAGCCCATGCGCAAACTGTAAAGAATTTGTCTTGTTTTTTCAGCGTTCCCAGGGGTAGTTTAGAAGGAATCGTATTCAGTAACAAAAGCTTCTTGGCCTCAAAATCAGTTTTGGAGTATGTTGAAAACATTACAGACATCACATCTTCCACTTTTGAGCGGTAAAAGCCAAACAAGAACTGTGTCACTGAGTGCCATCGAGGTTCACTCAGCTGTGGCAGAAGTTGTTGGAAACCCTCCAACGACTCGACAAACATCAAATGAACAGATGCGAAGAATTCCTGCCACTGAAGATGTGCAAAGAAAAATCTTTTGTCACCGTCCAGAATCTTAACATGAAAATCCTTTTTGGTAATGATCTTAAGCTTCAAAAAGACTTCAACAACTTCCCATCCTTCAGTAACATATGCGTAAGTAAAAATGAATCTATTTTCTTTAACACCCCGAAGTGCCAGCTCAGTTAATAAACTCAGATTCTCAGGTTTGTATTTGAAATGAACTGATCTGATGCAATCGTCAAATGTAGCTGCAAACACTTCAGATACTGATGAAGCAATGTTTTGGTGATGGTGCGTTTTCTGAATATACCTTATTAGCATGATGCAGTGCATTGGGTTGAAACAAAATCTAGACAGGCCCGGGTGAGTTTCGAAATGATTTTTGACTTTTGAATACTCAGATTTGGAGCACAGTTGTTCAATGAGTAATAGTTGAGAAGACTCCCCAAGTCCTAACAGTTTCACAACAAACAGTGGTTTGTAAAGTGGATCAATCTCATGGAATGCTGCTGGCCTGGAAGTAATAAGCTTCTCAGCGTTTGGAAGAAGATGTCCTGATAAAAGATTTTTTAAGATTTGATCCGGAAAAGTGTAATCGAACAATGAGACATCAGATGACCTCTTCCTTAGTTTATTCAAATCAACTTCATCCAGTCCATCTATTATTATGTAAGTAAGGTGAGCATTAAGAATTTCATCAAGATATTCCATGTCCTTGTCATTGCTGTGCTTCCAGCTGGGCAAAGTGTACTTCATTAAAAACTCCAGGACGTTCATTTTTCTTCCAAAATCAATCGATCGCAGAGGCAGATAAAAAACATATTCCCGTTCGTTTTGTGTTAGATTCAATGCGAGGTCGAGCATAGTTTTGGCCAATGTAGTCTTTCCGATACCTGCTGCTCCAACCACGCCGATGATGTTTTGATACTTGGCTGCAGTGAATTCATCAATTCTTTCGTATTTATTATTTTCGTCAATGTAACGCTTTCCTTCTTCCTCTGCCAACTGGAACAATTCCTGAATGTTATAAAATGTGATTGGTCGGTCTACTTGTTCTGTAGATAAAAACCCACTTCTTCCAAATTCTTCCATTTCTAAACCATCAAACTTTATGATTTGAACCGGAACTGGTGTTGGATTCAAAAACCGGGTCACGTTTCGATGACGGAAACGCAATTGCGTTCGTAAGTCTTGTCCTTAAAAGAATAATTTCAGCAGAGATGAAAATAGTCACACAAATGAAGCACGAATATTAAATGCAATTAGGCTAGTGAGTAAAAAACGATTAGCAAACATTAAACCATCCGACAAAATGTTAATATTACAAACTATTTCTTGTCGAATTGTTAGATTCATGTAATAAGTGACAAAGTGTACAGCACTGCAGCATTCATATTACATTCAATAATGGTCTCTGATTTGTTTGCTATACCTGTTGGGATGTTTATAAAGTACAGACCAAGTATGATCGACAACGTTAAGACCAAAATTCCTCCCACTGTTGTCCACAGTGTATTGACGAACGGCTTATCTGTCAAAAAGTTATATCTGTTTCAGTAAACAACATGAAATTAAAATTACAAACGCCTTTTTCTCATGTTTTTGATATTGCTTTAAATGCAGATCAAAATAAAATGTCGCTTTTTATAACATTCACAAGACGTTCCCCAGTTATGCAAGTTTTAATCAGTTGTTCAATTGTACTCACCATCACTTGGTTCTTGCAGTTGTTGGTGTTTTTGTTTTTGTTGTTGTTTTGTGTGGTAGTTGATGTATTTGATGTGCTGATGTTGATCACCGACAAATATTGTTGGCGACTGCATTAAACAGAATTTTAGAAAACATTTACCCTTCTTAAGGATTATTCTGCGCTAAATTTGACATAACACGAGGAATTTCAGTGTTATTGGCATAGTTGTGTTTTGTCGAAGGAAAAAAGGTGTTACTTGAAAGTGATATGGATTCACTTTTTCTTGTGAAGTTTAGCAAAGGACCTCACGCCAGACCATGTTTACAAACCATGAAAAGATGAAATCGTGCCTCACGTCTGCGGTCAAGCCCCGCGTTGTCAATCCATTATTTCCAGCTGGAAACGCCAGATCTCTACCACAACTAAATGCGCCGGAACTGTCGATATCTCCCATCACGCGTCAACCTGGGCTGCACAGTTTGAACCAACTAAATTTCAAGTTTTCAAGTCTAACCTGCAGAAGATATGCCGTCTTACGTTTAATGGTAGCCTGTTCCAATTCTTGCATATATCCCGCTTTGAACCCCTTTTTGACAACAGGTTGATGGTTCTAGGATAAGGGGTTTCAACCTTTTTCTGCTCACGGCCGAATCAACTAGGTAGGATATTGTTGGTGGCCCATTGCAACCAGGAAAGATATTGGTGGTGGCCCAAAAGCTTATAATTTCGTAGATTGGACACTACTATAATTTAGGTTAGCATTAGCTGCAGTGCTATAACAATCGCAATGTTATACCATAGCAATTCTCGCAAACACAGCTTCAACCAGCATGATTATGTAAGAGTTATGTCACAAACGTAACATTCGGGTCAATTTTTTGCGATTTGTCTATCTTAGTTGATCATAAAGACATCATTACACATGTCTCATGATGGTGTCATTTTGATTTATACCAAGCTCTGTGGACCAATGGAAAAGGCGTCATGGCCTACCATTAGGCCATGCCCCACTGGTTGAAGACCACTGTTTTGGTACAACTGCCAGTGGAAAATTTTCAGGAAAGTAGGAATCAAGTCTATACGAGAGCACATCAAGCAAACCTACCGACAACCAAGGGGCTAAAACTTGATGGCAAGGTTGAACTATAACTGAATTTAGAATTCATCTCCTGTTTATTTAAATATACTACCAGTTCGCGTACGATCCAGTGAAAGAAAGTTATTGGTTAAGAGCTTTCTGAACCAAGGCAGTCTTATATAAAAACAGGGCTACCATACCGTTCTTATTTCTAAGAAATTTCTTTTTCCTTGAAGTAGGCTACCACGTCTCATAAAATATTATTGTCCTTACTCTTACGAAATGTTCTTAAAGTGAGACTTGCGTCTTTATTTTTTCTTATTTTCTGTAGCATAAGAACTTTAAATAGGCAATATTTGACATATATACAGACCACATNTACAGACATATATACCACATATACCGACATATTCAGACCATTTTCATCTCATCTTCAATATTTTGTAATCAAGGTTTGTGAGATCACAAAATCAGTGTAATCTTGCAGCACAAAGACGTAACGCATTATAGGGCATTGTTAGCTTTGTAAGCTGTCTAGGCTGGTTAAGAATCCGAGGAAGATTTATTTTGTAGCGAAAGTTTAGCATTTAATTCAGTCAAGAAATAAACAAGCGAAAAACGTTTTCCGTAACGATTGCAAAAAGGGATTCGAGATGCACGAGTTGGTTTTAAGAAGAAGACATTGTTGAAGCAAATTGTGCCTGGAGATAAATATGCAAATATATGATCTGACGATAGTTGTGCGAAAAAAAAATTTCACCAAATTTTATTTCATTTTGGGTAGGAAAATCGCCCCTGGTGATGATTCTGGATCGATGGTAACCCTGGATATAAGGGATTGGTTAGCCTCAGTGGACCACGCTCTTCGTGCGAGCAAAGCTTGTAAGGCGTACGGAATGCACAAAAGTGACGATGCATGCCTTTGCTCAATGACAAAACGCTGGGCCCAATGTTAGCCCCAGAGACTTAGAGTAATAGCCTCACTCACAGTTGTGGATTTGCACGATCGACACAGTTGCCATACATGGCTGAGAAATGTTTGACGATGCTGACAAAAGGAATGTTTGCAAACAATGCAAATTCGTCAAAAGTGGCAAGGTGTGCAGAAGANTCTCGCCGTGAAAGATGCGGTACTATTGTACGTGGCTATTTCCCCGCAGTANGTGNCAACTTGGTTGTGTGACACAAGTATTGCCTGACGCTGATAGTAGAGTGCGACAGGTTCGGGTAAAAACCAGTTCGTCCTGAAAGCAGGTGAGCTTTGCGTAATTTAGTTGTGATTTGTTTGTAAATATCTGCTCTTTCGTGTGCAAACGCATGTTATCATTCGCCCATGAGGGCAAAGTTGTTTGATTCTAATGATGTTAGTCAAATCTTGCCGCTTGAATTTTAAATTTCTTCGGTTGGTACATTTAGGGGGGGAAACGGGAAAATTGTGCTTTTCCAATTATTTACTTTTACTACGAACGTTAGACCGCATGGACAGACAATCCATACTCTTGCAGTGTAATCACGGACTTGCCTTCAGCTTGTGCAGATTATATATTCGTAGAATTTTGTTTGAGAAGAGAGCAGTTGAAATGGTTTGTGTCACATTTAAAGAGTTAATTGCTGGTTTCACATTTTGTGTGACCAGTAGAGTACTGGAAAGGTGACACTGGTTTTCAACCCTTCATTCGGTCTTGTTATCATTTTGTTCACTGTGTTTCCTGAACTTGGCAGCTTGCTTTATTCAGAGCTTAATTGCGTACACTAGTAAAACGTAGCTGGGCGCGCATGGAGCTATATTGAAGTAGCGATCTTTCTGTGAACGAGTTTGTTGCGGTTGCGCAGGTGTGTTGTGAAGCGTAACTTTATCGCCTCTGCGGGATAATAATGACAATAAAAATAGCTTGTAGGCGGAGACAGGTCCGCGATAGAACATCAGCCTTACAATACAGTCGAAAAGCTGGGTGTTCAATCAACCACCAAGCTGAGTAAACCGCCGTAGCGAACCTCGACCGCCCTGGTAAGAAGCAAATAATGGGCTTTGGCCTGTTGTAAAAACGCTCACTCACAGCAAAATGAAAAATAGTTTAGTGTACATGTGCACTACTCTCAAGTGAAAAAAATACTCTTGTTTTCGTTTAAAACCCTAAGCTTATATTTCGTTAATTTGGGGCAAGAAATATGTAACTTTTTGTACAAAACATTTTCCTCAGTGCAATTTACTACAAAAAGTAGTGCAAGTTAACTAGAACAGAACAATTACTCAGTACATTCTCCTTCTTCGAAATGTAAAAAAGAGTGTTCCTCGAGGGCCAGTGTTAATACAGGTACGATATATGTTTTACCACAAACAGTAAGTTCCACCAGAGAAATTCAACTACTATCATAGACTTCACTTAAGTAAACCACTACACGAAAATGTGTAAATGCAGAGTAGACTCAGGTTTTCTGCATCAGTGCAACGTAGTTGTCAAACTGTCTGATAGACCTGTTGGACAATTTGAGCAATAGCAAAATAAAATATAACATTGCAACTTAGGAAATATACTTGCAAGATGTCCTGTAGATGCCTTGGTATATGTGTTAATGTCAGACATCCTTTATCCAGACTACATTGTTTCGCCAAATACTGTCGGTTTAGCGAGGTATCCGGATAATCGAAATCGAAAATATGAAGAGCGAAATTCTTGCCAGAGCAAATGCCAGCAATGTAAACAAGACTGACGATGTGCAATACAGTAGAACTCCACTAAGCGGACGCTCAAAGGGTAACAGAAAAAAAATACAGTAGACTTCTATGAACTGTCAACTTCAGCAAAGATGTAGACTGCGTGTGGAACATGACTAAATGAAACACTCAGTGCTTTTTTTGTTTGGTAGCAGATCCGATCGATATACGTAAGCTAGTATGCATTCAGAATGAGATTAAACGCGGAAAAGAACTGTACAAGAGACCTAACTGCGTCCTGCAAGTTCTGCTACTGTTGCATTTATTATGCATAAAAAATTTTCTTTCACACTTCCATTGTGATTTAATAAATAAATAAATGACAGTTGGCACAATCCGGTTCAGCGTTTTTTTCTATTGATTTGACACATCTGTTCCTAAATTTCCGTCACGGACCGAACCCTTTAAGTCTCGCGCGGGCCACTTTTTTGTTCCGACTAGATTTGATCAGCCATGACGTCTAAATGGATTGAGCTGGAGAGTCATTGAAGGCATCATTGGATCCGTGATACTGCGCCACATCTTTCGAGATAGGTCACGCGCACCCGCGACTTGATTGTGATGTAAATTTAGGGCAGGGGCTGGGAACATATTTACCATCACGGGTGGAATAAATTATGGATTTTATCCCTGGCGATCCGCAAATAACAACAGATTGTATCCTAAAATTCTACCTTTGTCTTACTACGAGGGATAGAGGCCTCTTATGACATACACTCTTAAGGGATAGAGGCTTCTGACTTACTGTCTAAGTATCTGCTCATCGTGGAGCTTCATTTTGACGTGATCTTGTGCTATAAATCGGGTAACGAAAATTCTGATGTGGGCCATATCAAATGTTCACGCGGGCCGCATTTGGCCCGCGGGATGCAGATTCCCCACCCCTACTTTGAGGAAAAAACTGTTTTTCGCTCAGGCTAGAAACCCTATCTGCGTCCTTTCAAAGGGCTGTAGAGTTTAAACCAATCAAGGTGGTAATAAACTTCCTTCACAAAAAGTCTCGGTAGAGACCTTATCTTAGCAGTGATGATCAAAAAAGGTGAAACGTTTTTGGTGGAAGGTCCTAGCGGCAAAAAACACAAATTTCGGGATGTTTTGAAGTTCAAGCCACTTTTCTGCCAGCCAGCACCCACGAACCCCACCAAACGTGCAGAAAAGTTGTATTTTGGGTGTTTTACAACATCCCACCAATTTTCAAGCCAAAATATTGACAGATAAATTTTATTGTTGAATAAAATAAAAATATCCACTGGGTTGAAGTGCATTGGGAGACATCCGTTCGTAGCAGTTTTGTTTCAGAAAGCGGGGATTCTAGTTATTCGGAGTTCGAAGAAGCGAGGTCTGACCCCCCTGCGCAACTGTGTTGATCATCTAGCAGCTCCTTCCCACATATATGCACCACCACGAGTTGAAACTGGACAGTAACAAA
>JGI24158J21664_10009365_pt1 | contig 13072 bp, 4 predicted proteins | sample Ectturendosymbi3_FD_21664 | JGI IMG/M metagenome (IMG submission 21664) | reverse complement strand
CCTGGCAGTATGACCTGAAGAATTGTGCCCCCTTGCCCCCCTCGAAGAATTGTGCCCCCTTGCCCCCCTCGTTACGGCCCTGGTAGTATGACCTGTGACTTTGTAACGTCACGTGGATGATCGAGACCACTTTTTACGATCTCACACCACATCAAAACAAACAAAGACAGAGTCGGATGAATTGAAGATATTAAAAGCTTTTGCTATGAATCCATGAAGGACTAGAGCAGCGTTTATTAACCATTTGTGGGTCTCAGACCCCTAGTACATCCTAATAAAAGTTACTGACCCCTCAAGACGAAACGTTGCAATAAATATTCGAAACTAGGTTTCAGTTATCGAAGTGATAGTCGATATGTCTGCACAGCCTATTATTCCTTTCGAGATGTCAGAGCAAAGCCTATTAACCATTTAAATCACGTTCACGGAACCCTTAAATCACCTTCACGGAACCCTTAAGGGCTCACGGATCCCAGGTTGGTTAGGAACCCATGGATTAGAGAGACTTTCTCTATATTTTTGCATGAGTTATCGCAACGTTATTGATAAAAATGAGTGTAGCATCAGTTTCAATCTACAAAGAAGTTGGCTAATATTTTTTCTGTACTTCTGGTGTTATTTTCCCCAATATTTGGATGTCGCGTAAACTATATTCCAAGACCTACAGTATTTTTTCTAATAATTTGACATACTTTTCGAAGGGAATTATTTATTGAAGAGGTTAAAAATTCACTATGTTTAATGAAATATCATCCTCGATATATGCAATGGATCGCCTGAACCGAAAGTTTTACTGTCAAATTTCTCATGACATTAATTCCTGTAGACTGGATTCTCCATTGCATCTATTAAATGGCTTCAAATTTTTCTGGGATTTTTGATGTATTTTATGGTATCTCGTTGAATAAAGTAATCGCAAAATATCAGCTGTGATTTAAGCATTTGGTATGGTTTCCCTCTTTCCTTGACAGTCAGTGATAGCGTGAATGTAAACGTCTGTTGAAAAATAATTTTTTTTGACACAAACAAGCTCGTAAAACTTTATAAAAATAATGAATCGTGTGCAGTTTGAGGCCAAAACCTCTAAACCACCTTCTGTGGGCATATTGAAAAGTTTGTGATGTACTAGAAAAAGTTCGTATTTTCATTCTTTTGGAAAAATGTTTTTGAAGCCCGTCTTATTCCTGATTCCTTTATCTATCGAATGATTCCTTATCTCACTTTTTTCTGCCGTAAGTGAAAATCTAATTATTCGAAGTAGAGATAATTGATATTTAATTAATTTTATCGAATGTAACTCCATTAAAGGGCAAAATTAAATGCAACATGGTTTTCAATTTTCTTCTGTGCCTGCGATGAAATGTTTGAACTTTTCATTGAATGTAATTATGTTCCTGTCGAGAGCACTCCATCAAATCTGACTGTTGCATTGAACCTGTGATAAATTTTCACTGTTGAGTTAAGAAGATTCCCTCGACTGAAAATATAAGAAAATGACAAAAATAAAAGGAACATCTATCTCATTGTGGTCAGAAGCCTAAACAGAGCTTTTGATTTTCAAAGAACGGATGCGCTTCTAGTTCAAAGTGGGCTGATGTTTGGCCGTTTGAACATTCATTGGTTTCTGGTCCAATATAAAGGGCCTTTTCATTGTCTATTTTCGTCCTTTACAGACCTTTGCGTAAGCAAAAAATTATTGAAAGCAAAGAAAACTAAGAGTTCAAGGATTGTTCGATCGTCAGCATAAAATTTTCATGAACAAAGATTTACTCAACTTCTTCTGTAAAATGTAGGTCGTTTTTTATTCTTACCATGCAAAAACCAATACGCTTTTTAAACCTGTACGGTGATAGGTACAAGCTGTTTCGTAACTTTTCTATAGCATTACTTCAAACCCGGTCAACACCTCGTTCCAAGCAAAAGGAAAAAAGTTTTTGAAGCACCTTTATGACGTTTAGATCAGGTCCGGAAAAGCCAAGCTCATATTTATTTATGGGGATGACAAGCATGTTAAGCTGTTAGTGTAGCTGCTGTTGAGCTGTTGAGGTATTTTAGTCTTAAAATAGGAAAATCTTGTGCTTTTCCAATGATAACAGATGTTTATTTTAAAAAGGTCAAAACCATCTGATGGTAAGAAACTTAATTTTGTCGACTGATGAAATGCAAACTGCAACGACAGCAAATAATATTAACTTATATAAAAACTGGTAGACTTTAATAATTTTGGAGTATTTTCTCATTCTGACAGACAAAATTCCACGCCTAGTTTTTAAAAAAAGGACTGACTTCAAAACAGGCGTCTGTTCATGTTTTTATTGAATCAAGGCACAGCAGTCTTCCTTTTATTTTCTTTGTAGTTTTAACCAGTGCAAGACATACATTTGTTATGTCGTTTTAGGATACAGACAACAAAACACTGCCGGCAGTTCGAATAAAGTCAATCTAAACAGGCAATATTGAGCAACGCAATATCAATCAGTTCGAACGATGTAACCACGCTAACATATGTACAAGAATGGTTGGAAAAAGTAGTTTGTGGCCACGTCTAGTGATGAGTGTGCTCTTGATACGAGATGTGGCAAGAGATAGAAGACCATTAGATTATGTGTTCAATATTTAAGGTTTAAAACCGCTTTTTTACAGCAATAGCGCTTTGTAGTCTAGTCTGATTAAATTATTTTATTTATAAAATTCAAATAAAGTCAACTTTCGAAAGGAAAGATGACGCAGTCGACATCTAGCGCTCACCCTCGTGAGGGCCTTTCTTCATTATCTCAAAGTTTTTGCTTTGTGCCTGATGTATCTTTAAACCACAGAAGTAAGATTTCCGAAACTGAGAAAACTTTCTGGAAAAAAAATTCTGCTGCTTCACTTAAGTTCAAGCAAACGTTAGCTTGCTTTTCAGTCGGTTAAAATCGCAATTGCGTGTGTTAGGAGTGATTCTCTTTAAGCACTGTCAACAAAAGGTACTCGAATCAAACGTGAAAGAGCAAATCAGTGATTCCAGCGCAAAGCGAAACGAGTCTTGTAAGACTTGTTATTGAGTTACATTAAGATAGGTCTAATTCTAGGTTCACTCGTGAAGTCGGCCACGCAATACGTTTATCATCACAAAAGTTCTGGTTTATGGCGTTTTGTCAAATCTGTTGTGTATGGTCTTATTAGAAGCAAACATATTCTCCTTCCCAAAATCAAATTTAAGTCTTTGGTGCAATGTAGCTTCAAGTTACTTTAGATAGTTCAGTCACCTGGAAAAGTTACGCTGTACAGGTTCAAAGCATTCAAAGAAAGTTTCGCTGGAGATAAAATGTAACTCTGAAAATATGTACTTTGATTTACTTTGTTGAAACAATTGCCTTGCTCACAAATGTTGCCAATATTTTCGAGCACTTCGAAAATTTTGGCCGATTAGCCCATGGCAAAGATCGAAACAGCGCCTCATGCCAAGATACGCGTAAAACATTTTTGGAGCACCGTCGTTACAGTACTTGTTGCATGTCCTATGCTTTTCGACAGCAAAAGGCTTGCGTTACCTAAATATTGTTAGAACATCCTGTATTGGTGACTTCCTACAATACGCATGCTGTGTTATCAATACAATACGCATGCCATTTTATTGTTTTCCATGAACGTTGGCCCGTACAATGCCGAAAGAATGCCATGCAAGAGTTTTCAATTGCGATGACGTGGAGCTGTTTTTTTGTTTAACTTTCTACTTTGAAATCGAAAGATTTTGTCGGACTCTTCGCGTTGGGAAAAGGTTTTCTGCGCTCGACTGTATGTTTTGCAATTTTTGCGCAATTTTTACGGACAACAATCACTTGACAATAATCAACGTCAGCAAAGCGCGGAAAGAACGCATTGCTTCGATGCTTTTTGAGGAAGACAGGCTGTAAAATAAAACACTTTGCTTGAAGGTTGGTTCGCCGACACGAGGTTAAGTAAAAGCTTGAAATCGATCGAGGTGCTCAGTCATCCGTTCACATTGTGGCCAATCTAGGCTGGGCGTGTTCGGGTTTGCAAAGTAGGCGAAAAATATCCCAAAGCGCTGGCACCGAACTGAAATTGACGTTGCGGCGGGAGCCCAGGAGCAAGAGAAATTGCAGTTTTCTGCGAGTCGAAAAGCGCGCTGTTGACAAAGTGGAAAGACACAGCGAAGGGCTCAGCTCTAATCGCTCTCGTCATGAGCGGACCACTTTGTTCGGCCAGCATGACGCAATTTTTTCAGCTTAGGCCGTGAGTTTGCAGTTCCGCCATTTTAGCGTTCCCGTTCGATTTGTTCTGCCCCGTCTGGGTGCCGAGTATTATGGATTTAATTGATTTCGCGGTGTCTTCTAGAAATCGTGTGAACATTTCGGGGCACATTGTTCGTCATTTATTAGCTCTTGCTCGGCAGTTTTACGGCTCTGGAACATTGTGCAGCATATGGGCGTAATAAAGTGCTGACAAGAAATACAAGATCTCAAGTAGAAGGAAGTGCCCGTAGATGATATTGTCGTGTTTTGATGCAGTAGGTCCACTTGTCGCCCAGCCAGTCACAGAAAGGTCTTGCTGCACTTCACAAGTTGCGCGATTACGATTCTGTCGCGTTTTCGTTTCATTCAGGCGGTGAGTGACGAAGTCGTGAAATTTCGCGTATGCCGTCATGTGTCTGCGTTAATGTGCATTGGAGTTCACAGGTTGTCAGGCGCACCAAAAATCGACCAGAAACTATGAGTGCATTATCCTTTCAGCTTCAGGTTTAGCGACAGATTATTGACTTGGATGAGAAAGAAAAGCTTTCTAAAGTGAAGATGTGTAAGAAGCTTTCATTAAACCTGCAAAGTGACGCCCGGCAACCCCTGTATAATGACTTCGACAAAATAGTCCTTGAATTTCGTTTCTCTTTCGGGTCTTTTTTGACTGACCTTTTTCTGTTTTCTGAATGATACTTCTCTTAAACCGGCTGATCGCAGAGAAAGTGTTGGACATTTTTCTCATTTTGTATGGCACTCAGGATGGATTTTAGTAAAAACTGGATCAACAAGAAAGAAGGATTCAGACCGATAGTTTTGAAGTGTCGCCATGACTGTGGTAGGCTTGGTGACGTCAAAAATGACCTGTTGGGCGTTGATGAGGTGTCAGTTATTTGAGCTTCTATTACGAAGTGTTTTATACTTGAAGCGTTCTGTACAACAAACTGTATCACTACGTTCGTAGGATTTTAAAATGTGCTCATCGAAAGGCTATTATCAATTTTTGAGTATACAGTTGGTTTTGTTTGGCCAGCACCTAAAAGTTTCTCATTAGCAAGTACTCTGAGAAGAACAATGTATTTTGTGTATATAGTGTAATTTTGCTTGCAGCTTTGAAAGAAAGTTTCTTCCTGAAAAGAATGAAGATAAAAAAGAATCCTCTAAAATTTGATCGTTTTTTTATTAAAAAAAACACTTTTGGTATTTACAGTAAAATTTCGTACGAAAGTGCTTTCCAAGCATTCACATAAATAGAGATGGTTAGGTTAATTGTGACGGAGAACAATTTCTCGCAGCGCCGCCTTATTCCCGAACGCGAAATGTTGCACATTGAGATTTTTTTGTTGTCAGTGCGCACCTCAACAAAAGACAGTGTGTCCAGGAATAAACCACAAGGCAAAGTAAATGTAATTGCAAATTCAACGGCTTGCTTCTTTGGTTTGAATGAAACAAGCTTGTGCAAATGAGTCAGCAGGTGACAAATAAGCGCCAGAAAAAAATCAAAAAACAAGGAGAGAAATGAATGGTTTCTGTGTTGCCATTTGTCAGTCCTTTGTTTCAAACATGTCCGAAGGAGGTTCAAAGGGCGAAATTACAATTTCGCGTAAAATGATTAAGCAGCGGGCGATTGAAGCTGTTACATCCTTGTAAAATGCGTTCTTACTGTAGACAGCGTGACTAAAACTGTGATAAGTTTAGATAATTTTTTTTGTGGGAAACAATGAGCATACATTTATGTTTTTAAGATTTACTAAATGTTTGTGATCCTTAGAATACTCAAAAGTGCTCTTTCGAAGTTTGAAGTAAATAACTTTCACAACTTTGATGGCACTTGCAGAGCTTATGATGTAGTGTACCAACGTGTTTTTCACCACATTAACTGACATTTTTGCTTTTACTACTTCATTTAGCTTCATATTTATGAGTTCTGCAATAAATAGCACAAGTTTATATAGAGACTAAAGTCTGATCGGGTCGCTTGTTCTTATCTTGCGTTTGAGTTCTTTTGTGAAACTACACCAGGTCGGCCCCAAGGGTTTTATTTTTTTGGTAACTTCTTTTCAAATATGCAAGATTGTTTAATCAACTAGAACATTCATGTTTGATCATTAAAGTAGTAGGGTCGATGCAAGTGTAACCCATTTAAAAGAACCAGAAGCAATGGTTAAAGTAAATCAACGAATTTTACTCAAGATTTGAGCGAACGTGGAGCAACTTTTCAGCCTTGAAAAATGAAGACAAAACGTGCGGAAAGCATTTATGATAATATGGAGTTACTAACAATGCAATCGTTTTCTAAGAATTTTTGCAAACGTTTAAGGTTCTTGTACAATGGACAAATTAAAAAACTGGATTGAAAATTGTTCAGCTACTTGGATTTGCGATCAGCAAAATCTTGTGCCGTTCTCATAAGGTGCTATTGCTGTTTCATGTCAGAGTCTATAAGGCAGGAGGCTGGTATGGATGGATATCTGCCCTTGTTTGCTTTGGTTTGATGGAACGTAAAAGAAGGCGCATGTGCGCGTTTAACATTTAATCTTATTTCATAAGTATTCTGCTTGTCTTGTTCTGTTGAAACGTAATGGCTCTTTTTGCTAAAGACGGTGGACTCACAAGGCGAGCATAACTAAGAAAGCTGCATGTTTTTATCAGCCTTAAAACTTGCTTGTTGTTGTAGATTTTAGTTGATGAAGCAAGTAAATTTCAAAATTTTCATTTTTTTAACTTTTTGTGAAATGTATTGCAGCAGTTTTTGGTTTAGTTCAACTTCAACTGTTGTTCTTTCAAGGCACAAATATGCATGTTTAAAAACCATCCGGTCAAAATGATTGAATGTTCCAAATACTCCGGGGATATGAACGACAGCATAACTAGCGCAGCACCTTGCGACGTTGCGAATGACTCCAGGGTTTGCCCGGAAGCCAAAACTTCGGAATTTTCCATAGCGAAGATTTTAGGACTGGCTCAACGGAGTCATTTGCGAGACGATCAAAAACGGAGTCAGCTTCGAGACGATCAAGCGACTGAACGCAGCGACGACGATTTAGAAAAATGGCGGACGTGTCGAGCTGAGAAAATCTGCGGGAAATGGTCGGCGGCAAACAGAAGGGAGGACGGCAACGGACACTGCCTTTCTCCACTGGCCAATTGCCTACAAAACAACCTCAAAGACAACTTTGAAATCAAGACTGAAAATAACGACACTACTTCTCAAAGCGAGGGTGACATTAAAAGAAGCAAAAGCCCGATTTCACCAGAGTTTCACGGACGCTATGTTGAAGATGGCGGCCGGCAGAAGAATATGGCCGGTTTTGGCCTCTGCGATAACTACATTAGAAAGTACGCTTGGTACAGGTCCAGGCCAGGTCCGTGCGACGAAATCAAACTTTTTGACGATAGTCTGAGCGATCTTCCCGTTCACGAGCAGAGAGCGAACTTGGTTTCAGATCTCATCAACATGCGGAAAACTCCGGACATGAACTCGCTCGATGGACGAAAATTCGCACTGGCTTTTTACAACTTTTACGGTAGCCTCGGTGCGCCCTGGCGACTGTATCCGGAGCTTTCGCTGGGTCGCCCCGTGACCGGCCAGGCGCCTATTTACTTTCCCGAGCCAGCCCCCTCACGTACGCCCAGCTCGCAACAATTAATAAACCCCAAGCTAACCCCAAAATCTACGGATCATCCTCTGGAGCTCAATTCCGATTGTATTCCACCTTCTGATGTTATTGGTGAGTGTGAGAAAAAGTTTTCATTTTCGTATTCTTTACGTTGCTCGCATCATTAACTGAAGCACAAGATTGCTTTGAGAAACTACGACTTGGCGTGAACTGCAGGGTTCAAAACAGTCACTCAAATACTTCTAATGCAAGAATGCATTCATAAAAGTTTCTTAACCTTTTGAAGGTTGTTCTGGTGGTCGTTAAAAGAAATCAAACAGCATATCACTCTGGAACCCTGATAAGCGAGAGCTGTAATTTAGATCCCAAAGCAACTCTTCTACGGACGAAGACGCCAAATACCTCGGCCACAAAATCGTTTTGCTTTGTACATTAGCGATTTCTACAAAGATGGAATCAATAATTTTCCTTCGAATTCATGCAAAAATGCATCTTTTTACTTTCTATCCGCATTTCTATCACTTTTTTTTGTTTGAAATTACAGCAAGTCAAAGCTTAAAACGTGCCTGCAGCAGGGGCGATCAAGGTTAACAATCCTTGTCTAGTTAATTTATTGAGAGTTACTCAGGTCATATGGATCTTTCGCCCAGGTTCTCGAAAATAATTGCTATGCAAATGACGACACAATGCTGTCTTAAGTACATACTGTAAGTCAGGGTGTTTTACATGCAAAAAATTTGCGAAAAAATAAATTTGTTTTAGTCTTTTGTTCTGGCAGCTTCAAGGGTAAGAAAAGAACCTCAGTGGGTGGATGACGCTGAAACTGAGAGAAATACTGCTTTAATTTCAGGTAAAGCACCGGAACCAGTTAAATTCAAACTGACGCGATGTGAACAAAACAGTAGTTAGAGCAGTGGTTCTTAACCGGCGGGGCGTCAATAAATTTCCAGGGTCGCAAACCCTTACGCGCGCTGCAACATGGAAAGTTTGATCGTTAAATTTACAAATAAATACATTTTTTCAGCTTATTTAAAGTCTGGAGACTCGAAACAAAGGACAATTGCTTAAGGGAGGCATGGTAGAAAAAAAAAGCTTAAGAACCACTGAGTTAGAGTATGAAACAATGGGGTAAAATTTAAGTTTGAAATCATCTTTCGTAAGAAAGTTCGTTGGAAATTATCACCGCAGCTACTTTTATTTATTTAAATCAACAACGTTTTAAGCATTTCCATGTTCGGCCAAGAAGTCCTAGAAATATGACTTTATAACGCACGCAATGGCTTTTAATATCAAATCATTGCTTGCTAAGCCCTGCAGAAATCAGCAAATTCGCTAATTTGGTTAACCTCATAATATCGCATTTATTATTATGAACATGAACTGCAGGATGTAGTTTCATGCATTCGCAAAGACCTACATCCAACAATTGTAATCCACAGGGTCACGAAACAATTCATTAACGCGAATGTCAGTTGTTTCCTTTCACATCTTTTCCATCTTGAGACGAGGTCAAAGCATTTTCGAACCTATTACTTTCCTACAGCACAGGGTGTGTCTGCAAACCATTCTGCAAGACTCGTAGCGATTGACGAAATTCGAAATTAATCGTCTTTTGTGGGAACTTTTTATCTCATATCTCTTGCGATGAACCACCACCCACTACGGCTTCCCACCATCGCGGTTCCGCTAATTCTACTTGTTTCACTCTGTTCTATTTAACTTTCGTATCACAGCAGCACCAGAGGGACCGACGTGTTTTGCTCATGGATTTCTTTTATCAAAGGTAGTTTTTGTTTGACTATTTTTGCTCAGATGTTACCGCAGAGGTTTTAGTGAATTGAAAAAAAATAACAACTTGAACGTCTGGTGACCAAGGCTTTTTTGACTTGTCTTTCCTACCGACAAACACGAAAAGCCATCCCGTTAACAAAGTGCTCTTTTTCGTTGGCAAAGTTGGGCGAGTCTTGATTTAAGCAGCTAAGCTTTCTCTCGTTCTCACGTTCAATGACGTTGCTGAAGCGCAAAATTATCGATTGCTTCTGAGTCGCCGAATTTTTTTTCTCCTTCGTAGGAATAGCAAGTATGGACGCGATTATACCTTTCTTCGCTTTTGTTTTATTTATGGGGTGTTAGTATTGACTTCTTTTAACTTAACATACTTCTGACAAGAAACGAAAGAAAATACTTTTGCTGCTTCTCTGTATTTGATTTGCCGACCACTACATTTCGCGTATTCACTCACTGTATGGTTTAGTGCCAAGCATATTTATCTCAGTCACAGTTATCCGTTTCTTTGTTTATTGACAGAATACTAAATTGTAAGTTGTCAACAGCTGCCAAGTGTGATTTTCCGCTGAAAGCTCTTACAGTGCGACAACAGGAGCACGATGCTAATTTTCTTGATTGCAGAGAAAAATACCAGAAATGATTAGATCTTGACAAAATTCCAAATCGTAAACTTCAATAAGAAATGCGGCAGCTTTGAAATAAAAAGGTGGAGCTGAGGGTTCAGTAAAAATTGTTATTTTGCTTCTATAACAAATAAATAATTTGCTTTCAATTTAAGCATTTGCAGTGGCTCTGCAAATTTTTCTAATTACAACCAACGTTGACAAATTACTACCAAAGACGTTACGTGGTCCCCGGCGTAGAGTAAGGGGTGATGGTAGCTCGCAGACCACTCGTGCTACTCTGAAGGTATTACAAGGAGAATATAATGAAACCGAACTGACTGACATATTACGTAGCAACACTACAAAATGATGGATTGGGGCGAGTGCAATTCCAAGTCAGGGAAACTTGCGATTTCGTAACGTGCCAACAAGTACATCACCGCCAACGCATGGCAGCACCATGGACGTCAGAAAGGAGTCAGGGGGGGCATCAACCCCCCTGGATTTTGAAATTTGACATTTTTCTATTAAATGTTTAGCAAAACAGGTTGTTTTCTTAGTTACGAGTGGGTAAAATGAAGTTTAAACACTTTTGNCCCNTTCTGGAAAAATCTTTTTGGCTACTCCTGGAAAAATCCAATATTCTCCCCCCCTGGAAGAAATACTTCCGACGCCAATGGGCAGAANTTCGCTAAACGGCTTTGAATTGTTCGCACAGTCGTGGATTTGCCTACTGAGACAAACTTGGAGCGAGTGGAAAACGTTCCACTCTTCGTTTCTCACTGCGCAGTGTCAACCTCTGATATTTGCATCGATGGTTTCATCGTGCACGGTTAACCGTCAAATCACCGCTCGGCCACAGCGCAAGGGGATTATGTATTTCACTTGTGAGGTCAAAAACACCGAGGAGTTGCTCTTTGGAGATTGAGTGCCGCCAGTGGCGTGCAGAGGGGGGGGTCGAACGGGGCGACTGCCCCGGGCATCCAAGGCCAGGGGGGCATCCAAAGATTGAAATTAAAAAAATTGAAATGCTGTAACTAGATGATTTTCCCTATTGTAAGTCTACTAATACATGCTACATGGAGTTAATTTTACAAAACTTGTTTTGTTGTCAATACTAATTTTTACGTATTCAAATGCCAGTAATTCTCAATTCCTTCAATACCAGGGACCTATACTTTAGGTGTGCCAGTATTTCTCAATTCCTTCAATACCAGGGACCTATCACCCAATCAAACTGATAGTGACGTGACTTGTTCCAGATCATGCGATCAAGGGAAAATCACAAAAAAGGATTGAAATACAGTCAGGGTTGAAAAAAACTGGGTTTAAAAAAAGCAATTCACATGCTTTTCTGTTTTTTTTAAATCCGTTTTTGTTTTTTTTAAAGAAACAGGTTTTTGCTTTTTTTTTGGAAAGATCACAAAAACCTGTTCTGAATTGCTTTATTGCATCGTGCAATATCACCATTTTCAGAATTACGCAAGAATAACTTTTTATACCTATTATGGCATTCAAATTTGAAGGTAAAGAAATATAGCCCATCTTTGTTTTCGCAAACGGTTGTTGGTCAATAAGCATGCACACATCAGACAGAGAAAAGCTACTCCCACACAAACTCTGTCGCTTTACATAGCCTACATGCCCGCTAGTTCAGCATCTATATAGTGAATTTTTTCAACATANGGTTTGGTATGGTCCAACATCAGAAACTGTTTGGATGCAGAGAAGGCAAAAAAATTAGTTAAAATATACCGGTTTTACAGAGNTGAAGAAGATAACCAGAAGAATTTACTCAAACTGTTCGAATTATTCTTCTCTCCTTTTTTCAAGTCCTTTAAATTTCGTTGCTGTTCGTTTTGTTTCATTAAAAAAACGTACAGTTAACTGTACAAGTGTACTGCTTATTAACTTCTAACTTCATAGTACATTTTTAAAAGGAAAAGAAAAGAGTGGGATTTTGGTGGGTTTTGTTGGTTTGTGCTAATTGGGCTTTTGTAAACACACCCCGGTGTTTTTTTGGTTGATCCAATTACATCAATCATGAAGATAATTATGGACCTTTAATTGATTTTCTGAGTCAAATTTCAAAACTGTCCTATATCAACGTGCTTGATTTAGCTGGATTTATGATGTATCACTAGTTTCCCGTTTCGTTTTTTTGTGCTAATACCGTCGCACACCTGTGCTTGCAATATGTGCTTCGTTTCGATCTTCGTCATTAATGAGCAGTTCAGGCGGATTGATCATAACGGCACACACACGCCCGTATCTGTTCTGTCCCCCCAGTAGTTGTACATATAACAGCCACATAAAACATCGAAAATTTTCTTGCGTACTTTATGCGCAGTTTCAAATATTTTGTGGTTTCCAAATTTTAAACTGTCAACTCTGGGTGTCCGCCATCACCGCTGCATACCTTCTGATTAATGGCTGTTCGACGAGACATTCGCGCAGCCTTGTGTTTTTGCAGTTGTGAACTGCGCGGACGTAGCACTGAGTGTGTTCTACTCCCCTGTTTTAACGCTTTGCCGGATATTTTTGCAGTTATGAACTGCTCTGTCTCAGGAGACCGCTGATAACATTATGTTCATTACAGTGACACATTGTCGCCTGAGAGTAAAGAGAGTGTGTGTAGAATAATATGCACAGGGCGCCGAAGAATAGAGGCATGGCGGGAGCATTTCCTCCATTATCCTTTCAAAAAGGGTGCAACGGGGGCGGAGATGCCTTTTCATAACAGTATCATAGGTAATTTCATGGTTTATCAAGATCGGCTTGAAATAAATTTATTGCAGCTATTCGGGCACCCAGATAATTCAGA
>JGI24158J21664_10009364_pt1 | contig 13073 bp, 8 predicted proteins | sample Ectturendosymbi3_FD_21664 | JGI IMG/M metagenome (IMG submission 21664) | reverse complement strand
GCCTAGGGCCCCACATCAGCTAAATCCGACCCTGATTGATCTACTTTCAACATAAAGGTACTGACTGAAAAACAGATTTAGATCATTTCGTTGATGACTTTGACAGTCAACGTGATAATCGAAGGATTAAGTTACATTGAGGTGATGATGATATAAAATTCTAACGCAGACTGTGCAGAGATCTGTGTGGGAATTATATTGATCATTGTCTATTTGTCTGAATCTTTTTAGGTTCAGAGTTAGTGCGTGTTTCGATTGACAAGACAGTCATGTATCAACGCAGGGTTGATAAGTCAGCTTTTGAGGATCAGTCAGAGGAAATTCAGTGTGAATATTAAAATGAACGACTTTGTTGGGAATATTTTGCAAACCACGTTTTACGCCTGCTGTTAGATCTTGCTACCAGGTACACGTCCTAAACGCCGGTGCACACCAACCTGCGACGCTGCTATGCGACTTTAGGTGTAACTGATGCCGAAACATCGCTGCTGTTAAGTGCATACTGCATTGAATAGTCCTCACCCTATCCACGCTGCAGATGCGCATTACACTCGTAATAGCACGTAGTTGCATAACAGAGCTATGGTTACACCACAATCACAAAATCTCCGTAGGATATCACAAAAACGGATTAGTCAGTAGTCAACAATCCGTTGGCATATGGTCTATTTTTATGTGCTTTGTAGTAAGAATATTTTGACGAAACCAGTTGGCTATCAAAAGCCTACTTGTCTCTGTGTCAAGATGGAATTCATGGTTGGAACATTTCGCTTTCATGTGAATGGTATTCACTTTCGTAGAGCTGTTTACGTTTATGTGGGATGGGCACAATTGTTAGCACAGAATATTCGACAAAGCAGTTCACGTGTGTGATTTCATCTACAGTGGCGTTTTGGTGTCTCTGGTGAATATCAACGTTAGTTCATACTTAACGATATTCACAAGCCTGTGTTGGGTTTCATAGGGTTAATTATAGCAACTTAATCTTCAAAACAACGAAAAATCACCATGCAAGATAGACATTTATGTTGGCCCGCTTACTTTTTTCTTGGCCCCGCGGTAGTCCCCCACTTTTTTAATTCTAGAATCGCCACTGTATTGATAGGGTTAATCATAGCAAATCAATCTTCATTACAACGGAAAATCACCATGCAGGAGAAACATTTATGTTGGCCCCCCTACTTTTTTCCTTGGCCCTGCAGTGCCCCCCCCCAGTTTTTTCATTCTAGAACCGCCACTGCTCGCACATCTGTCAACTAATGAATCTGCCTTAGGCGTAAAACAATTCCAGGCCTCTGGATCTAAAGAAACTTTTTGTTTGTCTCACTGTTGATCGTTAATGGCCGGTCCGAAATATATTTAAAGCAAAAAGCAAAACACAAGTCTGACAAAAATAATACAGTTATTTTGGATATGCTCACGCTTTCTTGGAGCAGGGAATAGGCAAACGGTAATGCTGAGCTTGCAACGGCCATTGAACTGCAGTAATGGAATTCCAGAATATTACTGTGCGCCAAACTTAATACGGACAAGGCTTAAATGCAGCTATTTGCTCGTCCAAACAATTTCAATATATTACAATCTCTCGCAAACTCTTCGCTTCGCTACAGACTTCTCCCGCTTTTGGGATCTGTGTCTTATTTTACCTTCGACTCACGGCCGGTTATGATTATGACGTCAGCTGCAAAGTCTCTATAACAGCTAAGAAAAAGGCAGCCCCTTCATGGGGAGTCCGGGTCGTTCAAGGTTGGTTGCAATTGCACACATTTTCTGGGGAGTCGGGTCGTTCAAGGTTGCAATTGCACACATTTTCCCCTGGATCCGCCACTGCTACTGCATTAGTACACTATTAATCATTTTGCTGTGTCTGTTTTTATCAATCTGCACTGTGCAGACAGTGTGTGCATTTGTGCTCTATGGACTTCGTGTCTGTTACAAAACCTTCAAATTAAAATTAAATTAGATACATATGTTTTTAAATGTCAATGTTCTTTAAAACACATGCACATCTAAGTACATACGTAGGTTTTTCGATATTTTCTAATGGTGTTCTTTCCGCGAGCCTCAAACACGATTCCGATTTCTGTTTATTGGCCATTCATGATGTGGATTGTGGATGCAATTTCAGTCAAAGTCTCGCTCCACTAAAAATGTCGTCAAATAGAACAAGACGAAGCCTCCTTTGAAGTCAAACATTATTTTTTTACACGCTGCTCAAGGAAAGTGTCGAGCAGACTGCGGAGGAATTTGTCTCGAACAACAGGAAGCGATGTCGTAAAATGGCTCGTTATTCTGGTGCGAAGGCGCCGCACAAAATATCTGAGCTTGGTTTTATGCTTGTTTACACTTGAAGCCGCACGAGCACGTGCACTGAAAATTCCATTTATGGAACTTACATGTGCTGCCGACATTCCTTTTTTGGAACGTTATCGCCATATTTGTCAAGCGCTATCCATTTATGGGCATACGCTTTGTCAAGCAATATTCTTCCGCCGAAGCATCGCACTACTTTTTTCTTCTACTTTCGTGAAAGAAAATGATCAAAGAGGAAAAATTTACAATTATATTGTGAATTCGTTATCAATTTTGGCGTAACGTTGCCACATTTGTAATAAATAATGCATTAAAACAATGCACAGCGTTTACTTTTCACTGCGCAACAACATGTAACCGTTGTCCACACTCAGCTGTTCGCGTCATCAACCAAATACGGAACTGCAGGCAGCTGTTACGGAGCTGAGCGCGAAAGTTAAAGGCTACGTAGACATAGCTTGCAATATTTGGTGAAAATCGCAAACTATGGAAAGCTTAAAGAGATCACGGACTGAGGCAGGCATTGACGTTGTACAAATGCACAATGATTTAGGTTTAGAACCTGGTAAAACACCCAGCTTAGACAGCGACGATTCGTTAGTTACCGATGACCTTGCTAATCATGGTTCTCGGCCGAATACCCCTCAACCTAAGGCTGGCAAGAAGACTAGGGGAAGGGTAAAGATCAATATGGAATTTATCGACAACAAGCTGAGGAGGTATACGACATTTAGCAAAAGAAAATCGGGAATTATGAAGAAGGTTTGTAGGTTAATTAATCGTTGCTCTTTGCATGACACATGAGCCTGCTCAAAGCTTACTAACATTTGCACGGACGGACGAAATAACGGTTTCAGTTCCCTTTGAAGGAAGCGTGCACTGCTGCGCTTTAAATACATCAATTGCTGCTGAAATTGGTCTCTAGTAACTTATTTTATTATCTTCATCTCACCCAGTCAGGGATTTTACAGTTTCACATGACTTTCGCTGTGCTATGGTGGCACTTATGTTTTGATTTTTGGTAATGTTTTTTACCTTTAAGAGAATTAGTATTGTTTTGAAACCAATTGTTTAATTTTTTTACAATAGTTGAAAGAACATTTGAAGGCAAGGTCTGTGGATAAATTTACATTTCTTCACAATTTATATATGTAAACACTGTTTTCTGCCCTTGTTACTTGTTTCTGTAATGAAAAATGTTGTTTTAAAATGTACTATTGCTATCTGCCTCAACCTTTATTGCTGCTCGCTTCCTTCACCTGTGTGCTTGTTTCACCTGCTCATCTGTATATGTATCGACCTTTCACCCATTGCTTGCCCACCATCATCTGTGTTATGTTGATGTCTATTGTGTGTTTTATCTTATTTTCGTTCTGTACGTTGTTACTGTGTTTTTTCCTTTTGTTTTCCATACCCCTTGTTTCGCTTTATGGTTTAACAACTTCATTTGTGATTAACTCTAAAAAAGACTATTTTAACTGGTTTAAATGTGAACCAGTATTGTTGTGGTACATCACTAAAATAACCTTTATATGATTGGAAGAGAAAATAAATTTATAGTAATGGAGTGCAGTGGCCTATAAGTAAACACTACCGTAGCTTTTTTACTGTGTTAATCAATGTCTACTGTATTAAATTTTGTGAGACATAAGGAAACAACAACACACAAGGCAATTAAAAAAAGCATGCAAAACTTTCAGCAATATGTATTAAGTAGCCTATAAAATTTATGACATACTCTTTTAAGACTTGCAAAAGCATTGGTTATATTATATTCAAACCTAAAAAATTAGAATTCTTACAAGAAAACAAGGTAAGAACAGTCAATAGTAGATAACATACTTTGCACTGTGCAATCAAGCTGTTATAACATATATGTGCATAGGAATATGCTATAGGTCATGATTGATTAATTTTAGTTGTTGCATCTGGCATTTAAATTAATATAAATAGCTGGCAGTAAACTGTATCACAGACATATTCCTTCACATATTTGGCGCATAAAGGCCAAAACAGATTTATTGGTTTTGATCTAAAATGCACTGCAAGTCATCATACTTTCTCAAACAAACCTTAGACAAATTTTATAAAGAAAATTGTCTAAACAACAGCATGTTGGTTTTACTTACCTAAACAAATAAATTTTATGTACTGTATGTGGCAAATTGGTTTCATCAAGCAGACGGCTTTATTCAGCTTTTTTGAAAATTCTATATGCATAAAAATGAAGCAGTCTTAAACATATCTTTTGGTGCAAGATGCATTTCACATTGCAGTTGTATGGCAACACAGATTCATTGTTTGATCTACAAATCTGATTTTTTTTAGTGGTAGTTACATTGTGATTGAGTCAGGTTAAACATTTGTTTGCTATCATACAAGCAAGATTTTTATCTATAGCCCTCAACTGCAAAACTTCAAATCCTATGTTTAGGCAGTGGTTAGCAGTTTGTATAAGCGCATACAATAACTACCATGCAAAAAGCAGCTTAAGGAAAAAAGCTAGCAAGGTAAATCTGCTGATATTAAAAATCAAGATAAAATGAACAAGTTCTTATCGATATTAAAATGAACAGTTCTTACAAAAATCACAATGGTATGTGGACTGTCTTATACCTGGGTTTTCACTGTACAAATTTCTGTATAACATGACATTAAAGTTTGGTAACAGCTTGAGTTACTTTAATAGAAACTTCCATTTTGATTTTATCCTCTATTGCATGACCACAAAAATTTAAAACTTCTTCTGAACTCAATTCCAACCTTGAATCTGAATATAAAGTAACAAATGTGTAAACTCCATTGGAAAACAGAAACCTTTAAGGCATAGAAGACATAGAGCATATTCTTCCATATAACAGTGTAGCATGATGTTTATTTAAATTGAATGTCGAACTTTTCATTTGTAAAATTATATTAACCCAAGCTGTGACTTTAAAACCATGCCTTTTTATAATAAGCAAACATACATAGAAGGAAGTGTAGTCATGGTGCCCTAAGTTGATTGCGTTGTGCATCAGTATCTAAATAATCTTCATATGGAGAAACAACTTATCAACTGTATTGCTAAAATAAATTTCACTTTTGGGAGAATGGTGATTTCAACTGGAACTTAGATTTTAATAATCTTTCCAAAATTTTTTCCAGCCTTGGTAAACAACCAGATTAAAATTCATCTTAACACACTGTAAACAAAGTCAGGACCAAAAAGTAAAAAAACGGCAGCCATTTCTGTTGTCGTGATTTCAAAAAGGCATTAGATCTGTTTGAAACACAACTGAATCTTCTGTCACAAATGCACTTGTGTTCATAAAACATTACTTATATGATCTGACTAGAAGGCCTACATATAAGAATTGCTATTGCTCAGAATGTATTTTGTAGGAAAATTTTTTGTTTCACTTTGAAATGAAAATTGTTATTGCAGGAAACATGTGTGATAGTTCCATAGAATTAATTTCGATTAAGTGGTATATGTGCAGTGGATGACAGTGCAGGCAAAAAAAGCAGTTAACAAACATTGCTGCTCACAAAGATCATCTGAACCGAGTTTGTGTTGGGCACTAATTAGATTGGCAGTATGATGATTTCATTGTAAAGCTGGGGCAGGGCTTCTTAAAACCTGCTATTCAACCTCTAGTGAATCTACAAAACAAAACTGAAATTTCTGAAAATATCCAACAATGCTACTTTGTCATGAAAGCTATTCAAAACATAAAAACCATCTGTCACACTGTAGGTTACTGACACAGATGAATTTAAGGGTTTTTTCATTAGCAGCTGTGTAATTTCATAGAAGCTAAGTGCTGGGTTTCTTACGTGTTCGTTCTGATACAGCTCAGTTATGTGCTGCAACGATAATTGCTAATGGCTTTGCTACTGACCTTAACTTTGTTTCAGGGTTCCCATGTGGTATTGAAAGTATTGTGTTTTGAAATCAGTTTAAGACCTTGAAGAAAAGTATTGAATTTGGTCAAAATGTACATAAAGTATTGAAAAAGTATGGAAATTCTAAATTCAGCCATTAGTTTATTCAAATTTTGTTTTTCACTGCTGATGACACTTTTGCAGATGTTTTTTCCAGTGTGTTCCATGAATAAAATTTTGGAAAAATGAAGCTAAATGATGGTATTAAAGTCTTTTAATGTGGTATTGAAACTGTATGGAAAATGGTTTCAAAAATGTGTAGGAACCCTGTTTACATTGTACAATTTCTTGTTTTGAGCAACACTACCAAAATGCTGGTAACTCAAAGGTGGCCTTTTTAAACAAAAAATACATCTTTCGACTATGCTGCTTAAAAAAGGAGGGTGTTGCCAACAGGAAAAATGTTAGAGAATGTCTTGTGCATCTTTGGCCCACGTCTATATGCAGTGACTTGCTGCTGATTGGTGATGTCTGTTTAAAAGGTTTCTTTATCTTGCTGGTGCTTGCCAGGCTTGTATCTTCAGATGGAAATCGCCAATGCAAAATTTTGTGGCTTGTGTAAATTGCTTAGATTGCATGATTTCATATATTCGCATGCAGGAAACCCATTTAGCGTCACCGTTCCATCGTATCGTACTCATTGCATNTATTTCTGACTTCATGCACATGCACATGACGTGGTATTCATTAGTCGTCCAAATGCATTTGAGCAACAGCCTGAAGGCCTGGCTTTACGCTGCTCTCTAGTGATTTAACTGAATAATGCCTGTACCTACATAAAATAGACCAATTAGCACAACGCTTTTCAAAAACTATTGTTTTAGCTTCCTTTTTAAAATATCATTCCTGGGCAACTATAATAATTTTAGAAACTGCTCTGTTCATCCCTTTGGCGTTACGCTGTGATATGGATATACCGAATTACATGTTAATCATAGATTCTCGTGCCTGTACCAAAATTGATATTAACCCCCTTGCTGTTATCTTCTGTGCAGACAAGAACCTGTTCAAAGCTTTATAATAACTGAGTTCATGTTGTCCGTGCCCCTGCGCGCCTAATTGCATTTATGTTTGCTCATAGAAATTGTCAATGCGGCACTGCTTGTTTTTCAACCATTTTTCGTCACTCGTTCAAAAAAACGCGTAAACTGTTGATTTTTTCACAGGCTCATGAACTTGCTACACTCACCGGAACGCAAGTCATGCTGTTGGTTGCCAGCGAGACTGGACACGTGTATACGTTCGCCACCAGGAAATTGCAACCCATACTTTCAAGCGAAGCAGGTATACTACACGCTGGCATGTTTTCGCCGGTCCAGTAAGATTTGTACGTAGATGTTTTGTTGAATGAGATATTTCCATGCTAAAATAAACATCCTCTGTTTTGTTGCTTGTGTGCCCAATTATATTGGCAGTTTTTGTGCTGAGTAACTGTTTAAACATTCTAGCTGGAGCAAAAGCTGAGTTGTGTGGATTTGCAAATAACTCGTTGAACACGATAAAGTTCCCTGAAGGAATTCCTAATGAACTACAGCTATTAAAGAGCTGATACCTACCTTGTAGGCAAAATATACACGCTGTAAGATCTTTGGTGTCTGATTCTTTGTTGGGAAAGAATTTCTTGTGATAGACAGCTATTTGCATTCACATTTGTTCAAGAATTGAAGCAAACTCGTTGATATCGGCGCAGTTTCGCTCTGAAAGCATTTCTTGTACGAAAAGAGAACCTATTTTTAGCGATACATTCGCGTATCAAAGTATGACCGGAATTTTGACAAATCAACTCATTGAATCTCGATTGCCCTGTGTATGTGTCTGGTTAATTTGTTCGATGCCAGTCAAGCGCTTTTTCTTAAGCTAGCGCTGTTTCTGCCTGAACTGCGGTTATGAAGTTTCATGTGCAGCAGAAGGAAAAGTTTCGGANAATTTTTAGGCTGTTGACACAGTCCGCGTCAGGGTGATAACCGTCAAATTATTATTANCGGATAAAACCTAGGTTAGTCCCAATAAACAACTCATTCAAAGAACATTTCTGACCCACTGTTGCAGACAGGCCACCCTTACTTTAGCCGCGACGATGTTCCTAAGTCTTGAGAAATGAGAAATTACGTTGGGTAAAGCTCCAACGCATCATAAAGTGAAAATCGCACACATTAAAAACCCATTAAAAAACGCTTCATGGCGTAGCAATGGCTGCTAACTTCGCTGCCTTCAAAATGAGATTTAAGCATATTTTACAAATCCCGTCCGGGCGCAGTTTAAGAGCTTCAACGCACCTGATAACAGGAGCAAAAAGTTCAGCTTTCACAGGCTCCTTCCTTGAGCGCCAGTTTGGCTGAAACTGTTGTCACGAATGTGATATTTGTCCAATTCTCACTCTGATTGCGAAAAAACTGCTGGCGTGCTTGGCATACAGCGTTCGCGTGACGTTACTACTATTAAGTGCTGAAGTTTTTATGTGGTGCACTTAATTTTCTTGGCGCCACATGTTTGGTAAAGACTAGAGCATAGGTTCTCAACCTTTCATCGTCCGTGGCGCCCCTACCGTTAAGCTCAACACCCGCGGCCCCTTGCCATTCAATAAAAGGTGTAGATATCGTTTTCGCGTTATTTACGTTGGGTATTCCATTTTCCACGCTGGCCAGGTAAGCCGGTGAAGGCCTCTGGCTCGTGGCTCTCAGAGCAATTCTCGTGGTCCTCTTTGTGGCCACCGATCCGCGGTTGAGCTTAGCTTTTTGTGTTTTCACATGAGAGCGAATTCTTGTAAAAAGCTACGAGCAGAAATTAAATAAAACTGGAACTTAACTCACAATTGGATTGAAATTTTAGAGACTTCCGAGTTGTTACTTGAAAATGCCTGCGAATTGGTAATGACCGTGACACACTTCACAACAGGTTGCGGAGTCGGAGGCAAAATATCCGACTTTCCAAAATTTACGACTCTGATCTTTCAAAAATGTCCGACTCCGACTCCCTAACATAAAGGGAATGAAATTTGGCTGTTAAAATCAATGAAAATCGTGGGACACAGCAAGAAATATCTATTTCAACAAAAGTTTCAAAAGAAATTGAACCATTTCAACAGGAATTCCCAATTTAGGAGTGTGATGTAAAAAATATCCAGCTGGGCATCCGGAGTCGGACAAAAAAATCCGACTCCATCCAAAAACCTCCGACTCCGCAACTCTGCTTTACACAATCTGTAGATCGATCACCTAAACTACGTTCTCGCCCCAGCACTAGGTCGATTTTAAAGTTTTGTGCTCAAATGTTTGTTAGATTGCTAAAATCGCGTGCGAAAATATTTCCATGTAGTAATCAATATTTTACTGATTTGAGTTAAAAGCAAATGTTCACTCGTTCTATTAAGCAAAGTTTTGCTTATCACATTTTGAAGTTGTATTGCGATTTAGCTCGGTGCCAGATCCTCGCAATAGCTAATTGTGTTTCGGAGCGATGTTTTCATCTCCACGTTCACCGATGATGCCTTGGTTACGGAGGATCATTTAAATTACGCAGGCAAGCAGCTCATACAAACTTGCTTGAACTCGCCTGACCCGGGTGAGGTTACGCCAACGGGGAACGCGGCCCACGACGACCAGAGAATGAGCGCGCAGGGCTTCGAAGAACCCGAACTTTCATACGCACCTCCGGAAGACTCCAAGGTTTTGCATTTTCTTCGAGTTCGTTGGAGATTTTTGTTTTTCTGCCGTTCAGTCAGGTTTGTCTCGGACCATTTCACCACGCTGCACTGAATACAGGCAACTTGTGTTCAGCCCTGTAGCAAGGTTTTAAAGTTTGGGGGGAGATCTTTTTTTCGGGGTAAATATTTTTGTCTATATAATATGTTTTGAACAGATTTTTCTAGGCCCAACAAAATTAGGGGGCATTGCCCCCGAATACCCCCCGTGGCTACAGGCTTGCTTGTGTTACGGCAATGTCCGAGTGAAATGTCTGCTAACTTTGCACTGGGAACCAATTTGGAAAGTTCCTCCGAGAAAACTCGCACGCAGCACCTGAAGTTCGTTTATTTGTTTTTCGTGTAGACGCCGATTAGTGACAGGAGTTGGCGCTGTAGTTGGGGGTGCGTTCAATGGTCGACATTGTTTTTTTTCATTTCTTTTGTTTTGTATTTTTTGTGAGGAAATCGCCAAGATTAACGTTTTAATCCCATTTGCAGGAAGCGGTGCTGGAGAAAACCTATCACATCCTGAACAGGATATCCTCACAGCAAGAAATTGACCACCCGTCCGTGTCCGAGCATCAGGTACCGATATTATGCTTCGTGCAGTCAATTTCAGTCGACTCAGCATCAGCATCTTGACTCAGCAGTATTTCGAAAGGTTGCCCGTTTGAATGACCTTCACGATGTCAGTACTTTGCTCTCTCGACAGGAAGTGCCTTTTCGTTGCTTATTTTTATGACCAGTCGCTCGTTGCTGGCCTGGCCTGGCCTCTAAAAGGCAAAAACAAATCGTCGCACGGAAAAACAGCCACGTAAGATAACCCATGGCGCAAGCGTAAGGTCCCTGGCCTTTTTGAGACTGATAAATAAGTTGCTGTCCGACCGCACTTTACCCGTAGAACGAAACAAGGGGGATTCGCTGACGCTGAAATAAATTTTGCCATCACGTGTGCTTACCCACCAAAGCGTGCTTCAGGGAACGATTTAAACAACCAAAAGTTCACACATTCGTGCCGTCGTGATTCCGCGCCACCCGAGAAGGATTTCGGTCACGTTGTCATTGGCTAAGCTCGCCATCGCGTCATCTGGGCAGCGTCAAGACCTTTTGCTGGCACTTCCTGCTTTGCCGCCTTCACCCTGGGGCGTCGTGGAACTGAATTGAATGAACAGGCGCAGTTGAGCTGGATGACAAGCCAATAGGCGTGAGCTCTCACCGAAACAATACACCAGTGATCGGATTACGAAGACTCTTTTGCTTTCCCGGTGATGGTTTAGCGTCCTTGACTTTACAGATTAAACAAACTGTTGTCAAGTCAAACAGAAAGTATGTTCAGTTTTAATAAAAAGGGCAGACTCTTATCTTTCGAAGCAGCTTTACTTGACGGAGCAGTCCGAATGAATTTTAAATGCACTAATGTGTTCCTAAAGAAAAAAGGCAGGTTGTTTTTCTACCTTCCTTTCGGAGTTCAATCTGTGAAAGCATTCGCTTATATTTTCCTGTTGGCCAAGTAAGCTGTCGCGGTAAACACCATTTTAAATTTCGAGATGAGGAAAACAAGCTGCTAAGCTGTATCGGAAGCAGCGCATTAAACTGGAATAAAATCATGAGACAGCTGAATGGAAGTTCTGCCCCATTGCTGTTAACCTTAGTTTGAGGCTTCTCTCCGTTGCTAAGCAACATGCACTTGATTTAAAAAATACGGTTCTCCAGCGGTGTTCCGAACCACAAGGAATGGATTTTCCACAGAACAAAATCTCCAACGATGCCTTGTTTTTAAACCATTTGTAGAAACATTGACGCAACCGTCGGGTGATTGCTTGAAATGCGGTCTTGTTTTTCAGGTTCGGTCTCACCTGCCCGTCAATTTCGTGTCAGTGAACGAGGCAGACATGAGCAAGGCATCCACCCTTCACATTCCCGCCGCCCAAGCGCTCACCCTCATGCCGGCCGCAACAGGTGAGCGCGACGCGAGCGCTGTGACTTTATTATCGCCCCCCCCGTTGGAATTGGGTGCCGTGACTGTGCTCAATTCCTGAATGAAAATACGATCGCAATCGTGTTTGTTAAATGTTCGTTGTTGCGAAAAAAGTAAGTGCTCATTAAAAAGAAATGCTGGTCGGCGGCCAGGCGATTGATAAGGCTGTTTGACGTCACTTCGCAACGTCAAGACTTTGTTTCGAACGACTTCGCATACGTCANGTTTTCGCTACNCGATCTGTGTCAAGAGCTTCACGGACAAAAACAACGAAACTCACATTCGTGTGGCCCTCGCACNCGAAGGTTGTTATAATTGCACTGCAAATCGATGATTTCAGCCGGGGGGGGGAGCGTCACGCACTGAGACCAGATATTGGGGATTTTCTTGTCTTAAATTTTCTGAACAGTCTCGAAATAAACATGCTGTGCGTGCGCTTAGAAGTTAGCGCGTCATTGTTTTTCTGACACCGATAAATGTGATAATCACCTTCTGATGTGTTGCGTCGGCATCTGGCACTGTGTCTTGTGATCTGTGGCACGATTATCGCGATTGCATCGAGCGCAGTGACAGCAATAACTGTGTGGGTTTGCTTGTCGAACTCATCAATCTGTCCGACGCAAGTCGCGATGACTCACNATGACATTTCGTCAGATGTCATGGCTGCGACTTGCAAAAAGCACCGATTTTCGAAGTCTGCGACGAGGACTTGGTGCTGATTGCCATACGTAAACGTGTTCACGATGCTGTCAGCCTTACGATTTTTTCTCCAAATGAATGAACGAAAAGCTGCAACCGCCTGGTGGTTACGAGATATTTTATTTTAAGCCCAATATAAGTATGAAAAAAACGTTTCAAAGCACGTCAAAAATCGTGATTTCATGTGTAATGCGCTGCTGTTTCAAGCTGTTAGCCTCGGAGAACTTCGATGTGATGCGTTTTACGGGGGTTGTTCATCTGCTCATGTTTCAAAACGTTCTGGCATTTTCAGGGGCAGCTCACCTTGACCCACAACCGTTGCACCTTACGTCGACAGGCTCCAACGTCAGGTACGTTCAATGCAGTATGATATAAGAGATTATCAAACCGTGGCTCGAGCGGCAATCCTTTCCTGTCTAGGTCTTGTTTCACCAAGTTCGTGTTGATGAAGATAATAGGTCATCGATTGCTTTT
>JGI24158J21664_10009361_pt1 | contig 13074 bp, 11 predicted proteins | sample Ectturendosymbi3_FD_21664 | JGI IMG/M metagenome (IMG submission 21664) | reverse complement strand
CATTATAAAATTAACCAAAACTCCACTTATTCATAATGTTTCACGTTTCAATTTGGGGGGGCTTGGAACTTTGTTTGGGGGGCTAAGCCTACCAAAGCCCCCCGTGACGACAGGACTGGGTCTATGGCTGAAAAAAAACAGCTCTGACTACCTTGAAGATCATGCTCGACAACGTGACACGAATCAACCATCAACGGACTTGTTGCCTTACACCACAAGTCACGGTCAAGCTTAGTCACAAAACCAACACATAAGAATCGGAGAACCCGCAAGCAATACCTTGTCCACCGGGATACATGCATCGGAAAGCTTGGCCGAGCTCCTCGGCTTGCTTCCGACCGGCGGGGGTGAGCTCTCCTCCCCATTTCAATATGAGCAGCAGGTATGGTCCGGAAAACGGGGTGGCATCTGGAAGGACAAACAACTTCTGTACGAGTTCTGTCTGTCGTTCAAAATGCCGGTAAAACGAACGTCTGCAAAACTTCATAAGCGCAATCATTTTTCCGGAATTTGGCGTCTTGCTTGACTTCAGACAGGGAAAGTAACAATCTTATTCACAGATAACTGAAACTACATGAAAAAAAACTGAGTTTCATGGCAGAGCACAACAAGTTGTACTTATTTACATCAGTACAGTGCGAAAACCGCAGGAAGACTTCCATGTTCACGTCATGAAATCCCAACTGAAGACTTAATCAAAAAAGAAAAAGAGTGGAAACAATGTTGATAACATTTGATGAATGAACTACTAATTAACATGCACGAAACAAGCGTCAGCGGGAGTGAAGGTACCGCCTTTTTGATAGGGTCGGTGTTGGGACTTCCTCGAAGCAGTGCCACTAACATGAGCAAACGCTGATATTAGTCAGATTACATATGAACCGACTAGTCGTTGTGAACTAACATCACAAGCGTTTCGGCCTTCTNCTGTAGCGAATGATGTGAGAGACCAGTAAATGACGTTGACTTGTCAGTGNAGAGGAGAATAGACGTTTGCTGGCTTGGTTCGACGCAAGCTGTTGCACTAACAGTAGGTGCTCGACGCTTATCAGCAGAACGTCTAATTAGCCCGGTACTGTCAGGCAAGTGTGAGAACCTATGCACACTACACGTCTGTTTTATAACAGAGCAGACTTGTGCTTGGACGTCGTTACGTAATTTGTCGAAGGATGCGACGATTTTCTTTTTACATTAATTTTAATAGCAAAACAATAGTCGACGATCAGCCACGCAATGCACACGAAACCCGGCGTTTTTTGCCGTCGCGGCTGGCACTGAGGAGGAGGCAAAAACATGACACTGCATTACAGGCCACCTTTTTGCTTACAGGCCCCACAAGACAGCCTTCAACTTTACTGTTGCGCCGTGCACAGTTGCAGCTTGCGGAAGAGATAGCTTCGCATGAGTTTTGAAACGAAAAGCGCGACCTGCAGTTGCAGTTACGGGGGTAACTTTTTAATTCAATTGAATTTGTTTTGCAAGTTTTGGTTCGTCACACGAGAAATACATTCACAGGCTGTATACTACCGTCTTCTGAGCTGGAAGCCAGTCGTGGCGAGGACATGTACTTGAGTTGGACTTTACGGTTTATTCCTGAAAAGTGTCCGTACCTAAACAGAAAAGGCAACGAAAAATGCTAAGCGTTCATGCAGTCTTATATTAATGCCCGAAGAACGGTACAAAACGCTGCGGACACTGTTTTTCGAGTTGGCGCACTTCTATTTCAGCAACAAATATAAAATAAGGGGGTGAGAAGGTGAATGAACGACAAGAACATCTGTTAATTGCATGTATGTGATGGCCAGACGCCTTGCACCAGAGATGAGCATCNGACTGGACTGAATCCGGACNAAATGAATTTTATGGTTTTGGGTTGGATCCGACTGTCAATCGCTTCAAAAATTTTGGATCAGGACNGGATTTGGACTGGTTTAATGGAAAAATCTGCGGTATTTTTGTTGTTAAAAACCTTTATTTTGTTAGCTTTTTGGACTTCATTTGGACTTGGACTTCACATTTTTTATACGTTTTGGACTACGGTTGGACTTGGACTGAGTTTTGAAAATGCGGGACTGGAACTGGATCGTAAAATATGACAGTCCGCTCATTTCTGCCTTGCGCGACAAGTGCTTACATTTCCAGCACGTTCTTGAGCTGTTCGAGCTTGTGCTGCTTCTCCTCGACAAGGGCGTCGGGCTCGGCGAGCAGCCATCGCGCGACGTCGAGGACCTCCTGCAGTTGCCTGGGCCGTTTCAACTTGAGCTTGCCGGTCTTGTGGACATTGTACTTGTTGAAGAGGTCAAAAAACCTGTAAGAGTAGGTTGTGTCGAAAAAAAAGTGCTGACCGGAGAAAACTGCAATGGCGTCACACTTCAGTGAGCACGAACACGACGTTACATTTTCGATGCTCTTGTGAACAACGATTTTTTCTAATCCCCGGAAAATGCTGAAGGCTCAAGGCTACGAACGCTTTTTTGTCAAGTGACCTGACGCTATTCGCAGAAGTTTAGCAGTAAAACGATCTACCTCGCTACCCAAACAAATGTCGCTGCCATGGTGTGACCTTTCTCAGAAGCGCACACAAAAAAACAACAGACCAGCTGCGCCACGTCACCATCTACAGCTTCCACGTCACCATCTCCAGGTGCGGAGAGACGCCACAACCCAAGCAATGAGAGCGTGGCTTGACGGCGTGTAGCCGTTTGTTAAAATTGATTTTGTGACCTGAACACAACGAATGTTGGGTTTTTAGACGCTTACGTCGGTCGTTCGAGCAATTGCTTCATTTTGTGCATGGTTGTGTGCGTCAGCAACTTGCGCAGCAACTGAGTCGGAACACAGAAGACAAGAGATGCAGTGCAGCTGACTGTTTTAGGGATTTACCTACTGCTGTTCGCCAGGAGGCAGCGGCAGAGTCCTGACATGTCATCTACTCGAACTGCTCGAACCCCTAACTCTCCCTAACTCCCGGAATAACATTCAAGCAGTCAAGCTTGAATCAATGTGTGCACATAGCTCTCACACAGACAACGTTAAACTACAGAAACAGTGCTCGTGTCAGTATTTCCCAATGAACATGACGCATCGAGCGTTTGTCGTTTTCTTGCGGTGGAAACACTGCAATGACGGACCGACTCAAAGGAAGCTTACTTTTGATGGTGGACTTCCATTTTCATTTTCTGCTTCGGAGTTCGGTCTCCATGTCGAATGACGGCAATGACGCAACGCAGCTCCATCCTGTGACGCAAGCGTTGACGGTTATTTGTGTTGCTGCATCAAGCCCGGGTCTCTGCTGACTACATCTAGGCAATATTTACGCAATCAAGATTCTCGCTTTCAAGTGTTCTGTGGCTGGCGCGCAACGTATTTTATTCCAAACAACTGCCACGCTAAAACTGATTTAGAAGGAATTGAGTATGATCGAAAGTTAAAAACCAAAAGCATACAGCGGTAGCACAAAACGTTGCGTTGCATTTTGCTTCGGAACAGGATCCCGACCGGTCTCGTTGTCTCCGCCGCAGCCCCGAGACCAAAATAGCACGAAGCAGTTTAGTAGAACGACACGTGCTGCAACAGAATGGACTGCCATGCAGCAGTTAGGAGGCGGTGCTGCAGAACTAGGAACGCATCGAGCCTGCAACAACAGCCCATGGACATGGGGGTCGGAAGAATTTTTTTCCAGGGGGCTGGCCACTAGTGCGTTCTTCCAGAGGTAGCCAAAAATATTTTTCCAGGGGGGGAAAATGGGGAATATAATTTTTTCCTATCGATAAAAAGAAAACAACCCTTTTTTACTAAACATGTATTAGAAATATGTCAAATTTCAAAATCTAGGTGAGGCCAACGCCCCCTCGCCCTTTCCGACGACCATGCCCACAGCAGTCATACTCTTGCTTTGGTCATTTGCCGCGCACACGCAACCGGATTTTGGGCAAAAACAAACCCCGCTACTCACATAGTTCCGGACGTGGTCGGAACGATTGGAATGTCTTCTGCGTCGGTGGGGATCGACCAGGGAATCAGAAACTGCGGCGCCAGGTCTCGCATTATGATGTTTCTGCAACAAGCGTTCGTCAAGTGGCGAGCGGAAAGCATCACACACCCGACCGGCCGTCGCTGTGACAACACTCACCCGAGCACTTTCGCGCAGTCGTCGTAATACTTCATCGAGTTCTTGACGAAGCTGAACCCGTTCACGTCGCACACGTACGACTTGCCGTGCGCGCGCAACAGGTCGAAACCGCAGACCGTTTGCTGCAAGCAAAGATTACCGCCGGGTTCGTGTGTAAAGTCACGCCGCTGTGTTAGGATGATCGAGAACTTGTTACACACAACCTCTCCATCAACGCTTTCAGGAACACATATGAAAACTACACGCATGAGTTTGCATGTTTAGCTTTAGAATAGCTGATAAGCAATGCATTGTTGGTGTTTTTACAGAAAAATATTTCTCAATAGCGTCGAAGTAGGAATCTGTGCAATGAAACTTGGCGGCGAAAATCAACTCAGTCTTCTTGCTGGCGAACATGAAGAAACAAAAACGTATTCAAAAAGTTTATTTCTCAGCAGCACAGTGCAAATTTTGAAAAATTGTAAAAAATTTATCCCGTTCACTGTACTTGCGTTCGGTTTAAAATTTATAAAACTTGTTGATGGTGATAGCGCACAAGAAGTATTGTTTCTATGAAGTTCGCCATGGAGCTTATTAGTGCTCGCCGCTCACTTGGAAAGCTAGGCAGACTTGTCTTGCAATCAGTTTTTCTTTGGCGGATAAAATAACGGGAAAACGGACTTCCTTGCCCTCGCTATCGCGCTCAACTTTGCCGTCCAGCGCCGGGGACTTTCTCGCCTCAGCGTGAGCGTAATCCGGACCGACGGTGTACACCTTCGAAATAACATAGTAATTTTTATGCTTGTACTGTATTCTCGGCTACGCCTGTCAAAAATATGAATCTGTAGCCAAGTCTAAAAATCACAACCACTCGCAAGAGGGCCAGTCTCAGCCAATTTAGACAAGGTGGTCCAACCAAACCAAAGTCCCTGAATTTAATCAAGCTGATGCGCCAGTTCAACATGGCAGTCCTATTTTTACTCCAAAAAGTGGATAAACCAAAACTGTTGTCAAACTTTTCCTTCTTGATTGAAGCAATTCAACCAAAAGCAAATACTTCTACGGGCAATATAACACAGTCGTTTACAAAACCTGGTATTTTTTGCTGAATTGATATTTGCTTAATAGCCAAGAACAGTGCTAAAAATAATTCGCTTTTGAAAAATCAAGTTTGTGTTGGTGTTTCAGAAAAATTTCTCCAATTATCACTGTTATTCCTTCTATGATTACGTCTTAAGATCGGTGAAGCACAAAATCAATAGTCTATTTTATAAATAGAAGTTCAAGTGCCATCAGATTTGGTGATAAAATACAAACTTATTTGATGCCACAAACAGCTACTTAAGCAGAACATCGATGCATTTTTGCTTTAGATGCTCTCCCGGACATCCACTTCAGCTTGACCGAAAGCCAAGACGACGGGTGAAATATTGAAGTATGCCTGATATGGCGCACAGAGACGCCACTTAACACACAGTTTTAAGCTAGGTCATGGTGTAAGGACGATGTAACACAAAAAACGATTGCTGTGAACAACGCTGCAAGAGGACTACTGAAGCCTCACGAATGATATTGTTAAGAATTTGTTTGATTAAACAAACTTTTTTGATAAGGTCACTGCAGCCAACCGTTTTAACATTGATGAATACAACACATCGCGACGATGCCAGCAGTAAAGCTTTCCTTATACCTGAAGTGTTGAAAAGCACGTTAAAATAAAAAAAAGAAATTTTTCAAACAGCACCAAATGCATCGCAATCAAAAAGGACAGCCAATGTATCAAAACCTTTGCTTTGTGCTTGCTTTACTCAATCGGACTAAGACACACAACCCCACTGCGAAAGTTAATAAACTATACTGCTGGAACTCACCATGCAAAATATCTTCTGACGGTAGAAGCAAACAATAGTATAAGCCACTAGAAAATTTCAACCTACCAACCTTTACATCCGTGCCATCTGTAGGCATGAAATCTTCATATATGTATGATCCACTTCCTCTAACACTACTTTGCGTTGAGTACTGGCTACTTCTGTTGCCGATCTGAGGAAAAAAGCTGTGTTCACGATTCGCATGTTGACAAAAACGTAATTGCTAGTTGCTGCTTTTACATAAGTTGTTCGGTCGTAACTGAAGGCGACAACCGAAATTTAGTTGACAATGAACTCATGCACTGGTATTGGTGAGGTCCGCAAAATCTTCACTGAGGATCAGCAGAATCGACTTTTTCATCAATTAACAGTAGTTGTCAAAAACTGAATTTAAGCAGAAGAACTGAACAACAGAAGCAGAAGTACTGTCGCTCTAAGCTGTAAATGACCTACAACAGGGGTGCATAACCTGCGGCCGCATGCAGCCTCCAAAAAAAATTATGCGGCCGTGTACATGCAACTTATATGGCGGCCGTGGATTAATAAAAACTATTTGTCTACTGTATGCGGATACTTAGTAGAAAGACGGCCAACAAACGTGTGGAATTTTGCATTAATAAATTAATGAAAATGTTTCGCATGTCATTACCCTTGCAGGCACGAGTAAATGGAACACTATCGGATAAATCCTATTCCTAAACGTAAATCACAAAAATAACTTGAACTCACTGGCGGCGGTAATTCACAAAAACAAAGGTAATGCGGCCGGCAATAACGAAAAGTTGTGAACCCTGACCTAACAGTCTTTGCACTCTCCAACACACTGGAGTAGCTTACAGGGTTGATGCGAAACCAAAAGCGATAACTCCCAAAGGTTTGCTGAAAATGGTCTGTGCACGCTAAAAATACTGTGCAAAGCCAGAAGCCTGACCCCCACGCAGAAAAAAAAACGCAGTTGTTACAAACATAAGAATGAAAGAATTATCTCCGCGAAAAAAGGAATACAGGTAAATTCAATGAAAAATGGTCGTGGAAAAAGTACAGATCAGGCGAGGCAAAAAAGTTATCGCTCTGTATCCTGCACTAAGACCAGCAACGGCCAGTCGAGCTGGTCGCAGGCGACAGCAACGGCGCATTAAAACAGTAAGCTTGTTCGTCATTTATACAAACAGATAGCCCGCTAAGCATCCTCTCGCGCAGATGCTGATCATTCGGCAACACAGCAATGGGCTCCGCAACGGCAAGACCTGGGTACAGACAGCGGAATTAACAATAAGAACTTCCTAATTTCTTCTAGTCTCAAGTTCCACTTACAATGAGACTTAACTGGGAATGCTCGAGACATAGTTAACTTGGCATTCCGTCCGTATCTATTGTCAGTGCCTCGTGAAAGGGATTTTGCGCTAAACCATTTTCACACGTAAAATGTTCTGGCCTAGTTTCAAAAGATACAAGAAAGACATTCAGCAGGGAAGTACCGAACACTCAAACGCAACAGTTTTACACACACGACCAGCTTAAAACCTGTTTACAGGTTACTTAACAAAATGTTTGCACTAGACAAAAACGCTGAGCACACCAATTCGTCAAAAGTGGTCACTGAGTGAACGACCTTTTCACCACTGTTACATGAAGCAGAGCTCAGTGGTTTGGAATTCAAAAGGGCTGAAACCAGTTGTAATTGTACTATTTCAAATTAGTGATTGACAGTCGTATTGTCTGAAGCGTGCATTTGAAGTAGGACTCATGAGAATAGCAAATGTGACATCCAAAGCTTTTCTTGCCATCAACCGTTTAACACGGACAAAACCAGTGACGGCTTTTTTTTAATAAGAAGCAATTAAGGCAGCTATGTCCAACCCGCGGCCCGCATGTGACCCAGTCAATAGTTTTGTGCGGCCCAGTCTAGGATTGCTGTAGTTAAAGTATCCTACATACTGACAACTTGTCCTTATTTTGATAATCTTGATTTTGACATTTTTGATGCAGGTGGTTTTCAGTATCACTTTATCACGTCTGTTGCTATTGCAGTTAGGATTCGAATGCTTTCAGTATATTAGTTAAAACTAAATTTAGTTTGCTAAAATCAAAGTAAGTCATTCAATGTGCGGCCCTTATTATATGTCATTCAATGTGCGGCCCTTGTTAAGATAGTGACTTAATTTTTGGCTCAGTAAGCCATTTGGGTTGGACATAGCTGAATTAAGGTCATTCACTGCCATGAGATTAATCAACACTTTCATTGTGTCAATACACGAGCATCAACATGACTGACATTCATTTTTTTGAAAAAATACCTTTCGGAAAAGTTTTTGGCAACCACCACCAACACTTGATGGATAATATATGTTAATATTGTGATCTTCTGCATTGACTGGCTTCTCTACAAATGGCTTGTTAAACATGTCTTCTCCAACAATTACATGATCCTCATATTCTTCAAAGTGAAAATCTGTTAAGTATGGGAAGACCAAATTTTGCAGCACAAACAATTACACACATGCCATACACCTATAGTTTCCAATGCAAGAGAAATCTACCAGAACTGATCAAATCTTTATAAACTTCACCCCCATTTGTGAAAACACACAAGAAAACAACTACTGTATTAGATTACAGGTACAGGGTGGTATACTTTAAGGTTAACAACAAGTTCTGGGTGACTTTTTTCTCTGCAATAAAACAATCTCAACAAAATAGAAATTTGATTTCCATGGGTAAATCTGTGAATGATGCCATTTAAAGCAGACAATGCTTCTTTTGCACTAACTACATTGGAAGAAGTTATGGTTGTTGAGCTCACATCCACTTATTTAAGAATTGATATTAAGTATCAATTTTGCAAATGTACAATGTAACAATAACTTTTACCTTTGTTTTCGGATCTATCACACACTGCAAAACGTGGAGTTTCAATTCCATTTTTCTGCAAAATTTGATATACATCTCTCCTATCCTGCAGGTGGAATTGCATTTCTAAGTCATTTATTAAGAATGGTTTTCGTAGCGTAGTGTATTCCACAGCTTTCTCTAAAGGAAAACCTGTCCAATAAACAACACACTGGTGCAGAAACACAGCATTTCATATAAAACACAACAAAAACTGTAGTGATGCAAAGGACTTTATTTGACAGAGGAAACATCTACTATATATCTAGAAATTTAAGCTGTCCCATAGTCTAAAAAACACAAAAATTATGTTGTGGAAAGTATGTTATGTTGTCAAAGTTATATGTCAGCAGAACTCGAAAATAAAATTTACAGCATTGAGGTAATTGAAATAAATAGCTGCAAGCCATCTCTTGATTTGGTTACACAATCACAATCAATTTCAGGTGGAAGTTTATTGCAAAATTTCAGTCTTTTTATGAGTGCAGCAAACAATCCATGATGTACAGTATATGAAATCATTGTTCTCACACCAAGAACTAGCATCATAAGTTATCGCACTGAGCAATCAGCATACCGGTTGAGTGAAATGAAATAAGACAATCACAGTGTGGCCAATTAGAAACTGGTTCATGAAGAATAACACTTTCATCGAAAACATCAATTGTGATGTACTCAAACAGCTGCAATCTGTTCAAGATCTCTTGCATTGGCTTAGACTTGGTTTTCTTGGCCATGGCACAGATTCCAACAACAATTTGCTTTGCATCATCCTACATACAGAAATAGTTCTGGTTAAACTTATGCTATCATAACAACAAACTTAATTAACAGCTGTGAACAAAGACCAGTTATCACTAACAACTTCGCTTCTGAAAGACCAATTAAAATTACCATTCATGAAAATTTTTACAAGCAATCAAGTTGAATAACAGTATATATTTTTCCAGAAAGTATTGCCATGTACAATAGGGTAATCTAATATTTACCAAAAATTGCACCTCATCAGTAGACATGTGCTAAGCAATGACATATCCACCAAAAAAATACCTAACACAAAAACTGAAAGTAAAACATACATCATCTTCAATGGAACATGGTTCAGTCGAATCAAAATTCTCTTCGATATCTTGAGATTCCATTGTCAAATCAACCACATTCTGTGTTTGTCAGCAACAAATACCACTAAAATACACTGCATTCTGCAACAGTATGAAAGTTTTGCATCAGCACGGTTAGCAGTTACATACATACTAAAACAAATATGCAAAACAATGGTCTAGCATCAGGTGACATTTTTAAAGGCTTTGACAAACATTAAAGTTTGGCTGGTACAGGTTTTTTTCAACTGATACTTAGCAGTCATGTTTTCAGAAAACAATGATGCAATAAATGCATAGCATACATTTGAAAGATCCTACAAAACATTTCATTACAGAACAGCATTTTTTACAATTTAGCTTGCTTTAAATATTTTAGGATTGTTTTAATTTAAATCATGGCACCTATAATCACTTAGCAATGTACTGTTCAATAAAAAAAATTTCAGCAGCTGGAAAAACAATGTGCAAAAATATCTTGTATACAACTTAGCACAAGTACTGCATTCACAATAATATTTCTCATTTTAATATCACTCCATTTAACTGATACCATTTGCCATTTTGTTTGATACTGATTTAGTGGTGCACATTTAAATAGCAGTTGATGTAAAGGTACAGCTCAAGTTTTAATCCTTGATCTCCAAATATATAAAGGTAATACCAGAGTAACAACCTAGCCACCATGCTTTTCAGAAATTATGTTTACTGAATATAAGCGCAATTTATTTGTTAGTTGGTTTTACACACATGCATATTGTCCCATTGATTCTTGCAAATAAATACAGTGTAGAAACTGTCACACTAAATACCTGTCTATCGACAATAACAAAACTACTGCAATTGCATCACAATTCATTGATTTCAAAATCACTGAGAAATTAAATGAGCGATATTGATAATACAAGAAAATATAAACAGTGAAATTTTCATGAATGATGCAGAAATACAAAACATTGGATAGATACCAGAATGGTAAATTCAAAATTAGAAACAATGTTTTATCTGTTGAAACATTTTAGAGTCAGCATCTATTTTTTGACACTAATAAGCAATACTATCAATTGACATTACAACCCTGTCAGCAAGTATAGAACAGTTGGACTTTTGCAACTCCACATTCCTTTACCAATTGCTTTAAACCATGAAGATATAACTGGTATTCCTGACAAATGGCAAAGTTTACAAGTATCCCTACAAATCAGAGGCACAAACAGATAAGCATATCAAAACAATTTGTTTTTAAATGCCATTTGTTTGTTGCTACCATAAGCTGTTGAAAAGATACTTAAAATTTGATATTACATAATTAGCTATACCTTTGAATTGGCACAAACACTTTTATGTTCTGAGTTCATAATGTGCATTTTGAAAAACAGTTGGGTAACACATAATAATTACACAAAATATATACATAACTTTTGGAACAGATTTGGCTTTCAAACCACAAGCAATGCTTTTATAAAGAATATATCACACATGGTGCATATCCTTATTATTCAAAATCACTTGGAGATCTTGAACAATTCTTTGCAAGTAGTGAGAACTCACAGATTTGACCAGGATTTTACTGTGCCAAATTGTTCTACACTTCTTATGGCCATTGCTTGACCGTGATCCAACATGATTTTGATTGTGATGCTATTCTGTGCATGACAAAGGTTTGACAGACTATAATACAATGATTTAATCTTGTTTCAACCTAGAAGCCTGACTGTTATTATGCTTGTATGCTTACGGCAGGGGCGCATCTAGCATGGAAAAAAGGGTCTGTCGCAGAAGGGCAGCTTTTGATCAGAAAACCACATTCTCTTGAGACTAGAAATCGACCGATGAATTTGCAATTTTGCCAAATTTCGGAAACCCAGGTTGCTACTTCGTCTCTGATTAATTAAAGCAAGTTCTCTGAACTCTTCCTTAGGATGCGCAGCCCTCCGATTGCATCAAGTAGTGCGCAAATGTGCAATACTCATACTACTCCACAATTGTCCCTATTAAACTGCTCCATATGACGTAACATTCGCCCACAGGTTTTTGCGTGCGCAGTAAGCAAATTATTGCCTGCAAACAAATCAGGGCAACTACTGTATTTTTCGGACCATAAGGCGCACTTAAAATCCTTTTATTTTCTTAAAAATCAAAAGTGTGCCTTATAATTCAATGCGCCTAATGTATGAACCTGGTTGTGCTTTCTCATCTAGAATCAGTTTTATGTGGTAAACGATACCATTTATTTATTCGCTAGTTATGATTTTTTTGTAAACAGATGCAATAAACCAACAACAATTGCAATGAGCAGCACACGAGAGTAACTACCACATACCACAGATAGTATAATTCGGCAAGGTTCCTGACTACATTGGCGCACACCGAATATAACACACGTACAACTTTTATTTTATTCTGTTGAGGTCTAGTGTATTAGGCATGTATGACAGATTAAACTCCCTCATATGTAACGACAGATTAAACTCCCAGTGGCAACTCAGGCACCCGGGCGACTCCGGCACTCAGGAGCTGTTGGGAAAGAGTTGAATACAGTTTGACTTAGCTAAGTTTTGCTTCATTCAATGCGCCTTGTAATCCGGTGCGCTTTATGTATGAAAAAAGAATAGCTAGCATTCAATTTTTGATACTGCACCTTATGGTCTCGAAAATAACGGTAACTACAGTCAGACCTCGTTTATCCGAACTACTTTGTTTCGTCAAATAATGTCGGTTTAGCCAGGTATTTGGAAAATCGGAACCAGGCCTGTAGCCACGATGGCATTCAGGGTCAATCCCCCCGAAATTTATTTGAGCTCCTCCAAAGTTTGTTCTGCCAAGAAAATTTTTTATTAAAAAATATATAAAAACAGAAGTCTTGATCCCCTAAAAATGTTTTGTGCCCCCCAAACCTTTAGACCTAGGCTACGGGTTTGGCCTAAGCGAACGTTCAAAGGGGAAACAGATACAAACTGTAGAGTAGCCTTAGACGAACTGGCAACTTTAAGCAAATATGTAGATTGCATGTGAAACATGACAAAATGAAACTCTCATAGTTGTTTTTGTTTATTAGCAGATCCGTATACATGAGCAAGTATGCATTCAGAATGAGATTTAA
>JGI24158J21664_10009359_pt1 | contig 13077 bp, 7 predicted proteins | sample Ectturendosymbi3_FD_21664 | JGI IMG/M metagenome (IMG submission 21664) | reverse complement strand
GAGTATTTTATTTGAAACAAATAAATTTCATCACGGGGGGGCCCCTTGCAGCGGGGGGCCCGGGGCAATTGCCCCCGTTGCCCCCCCTTAATCCGGCCCTGTGTGTGAGTGGTTTTCGTGTTGACTGTTGCCATGATCGGGCACCTTTTACTTTGATAGCAGTGGTTGCACTTTTCATGGTACCGGTTTTCATTTAGTGTTTCAACAGTTTATGTTCATTTATGTTCTGATTTGCGATTTAGGTTCAGGGGTTATGTTTAGGGATTAGGTTTAGGGTTAGGTTTACTACATTTCTACCTAGCATAGTGCAGTTACTGCACACTTGTCATGGAGTAGTGTCATGTTACAGGCGACGGATTAAAAAGTTTTCAAAATTGAAGATCCAACGGCAATAACCACTGCCTATTTGTTTCGTTTTTGGCCAGTGTCACAATCGGATACGGATGGATATCGGATACTTAATTTCAGTAGTTTTGTGATAAGGATTGGATATGATATGCAATAATTTTTCGGATATGGATTAGGAGTTGAAAAATCAATATCCGCTATCCTCTGGCATGTACGGGGCAGAGGTGGCCACAGATCCGGAATACCCGAGTCAACTCCGGCAGAATTTTGCGTTTTTCTTTGGGATCCGGTGTCAAGTGAAATTTCTGACTTGCGAAATTTCTGATTTCACGCCAAGTGCACATGCACAGAGCAATATTCTACATATCAAATACGCTAAGAAATTTGATGATTGGGGTTTAGGGATTCGTGTTTAGGTAAGTGTGTGGGGTTAGGGTTTGGGTTAGGGTGAGAAAAAGAAAAATATTTGAGGTCTAGGACAAAGTCCAAAATTTTTCAGTGGTTAAAGTTATTCCTGTACTATAACTTGTTGTGGGTACCTGACATCTAACCCAAAAGTTTTAATTTACGTAACATACATCAAAAAAGTTATCACCAAACTTTATTTCTTTATTCTGAGAAGCACAATAACTGACAAACAATAACAGGTCAGAAATTTCGCTTGACACCAGAGCAGGAGTAAAAAATTTGTGAAAAACTGGACCCCAATCCGAAGTCACTTGTCATATTAAGTGGTAGCAGGAGTCTTCGTGTTCTCTACAGAGGTGGCCATGGATCCAGGTGCCGGAGTCGGCTCTGGCAAGATTGTGCGTTTTTTCGGACCCGGATCCGGGCCGAAATAAAAAATTTGGGAAAAACCGAACCTTGATCTGGGGCTACTTTTCAATTTCGGCAGTAGCAGGAGTCTGTGTGGTCATTTCCTAAGTAAAAACATGGGTAAATTTCGGTTGGATCGATGATGTTAACCGGATTCTGAATAGGAGTCGGATTCTCAAATTTGAAAAATTGCCGGATCCGGGTTCAAAAATTTTGGAACAGGAGCGGAGTCGGAGTCTGAAAATGTGACTCTGGACATCTCTGCTACAAGGAGGAAACATTGGGGTTTGGGTGGATACGGGATAGAAATCTGCTGGTGCAGGTTAGAAGTCTGCGGATGTGAGGCGGAAATGGGTAAGAAAACATTGTTGGTTGTTTGCTTGACTGATATTTATGCGGAGTCAAAGAGGAGTCGGATTGCTTGTGTCGCATTGGCGCCGGCCACCGAATCCGGAGCGGATTCGGATTGAAAAAGTGCCAAACAGGATACGATCCAGTTTCAAAAAGTCAGAGTCCGCACACCTTTGTGTTACGCCACTCCTGGCGCTCTGTGATTGAGGCGTTGTGAATATATCTTGCTTTGACTGTGGTAACGAGATTGATGCCTTTTCGGAAGAACAAATCTGGTGTGGAGGTGCGTGAAAATGACATTTGGTGCAGAAGCTTCATTGTGAAAATTCCGTTGATAGTTGTACTTGCTTCGGCAGTACATATACTAAAATTGATAGTTGTTTTAGCTCATGCAGCTTCACTGTTGTTACATGAAAAAATCGTGATTTCTACCATTTGGAACTTGGTAATTGATCTCAAAGCTGTGCGAAGCTCCTATGAGCCTATCCTGTAGTAATGTGATGACATAACCTCTTTTTTTCGGCATGTCAAGTTAAGCTGACTTTGCATAAACATGGCTCATTGGCATAGGTGCCCTCAGGGGGGAGGCAAACAAGCAATTGCTTCTGGAAATTGAGACAAAGAACCAAAAATTTCTAGAAAACCTAAAGTCAACAGCTTTCAGAAATTTCGAGTGAGTGATTTAATTCCTGGCGGTGGCTACAGAACCGCCCATGGAGCTTCAAATTTGAAATCTTATTCAACCACCTGCAACTTGACAGTAGCACATGAAGATAATGTAGTAGCCTAGGCTTGGTAGAAACATAGTAAAAACCTAACTGCAGCCCTAAGTAACACTAACCTAATGTTAACCCCTAAAACAAAAGTTTGAAAAAAGTAAAGGAAAATTGGTCCCACAATTTAAAACGTCCAAGCAGTCACTACTATGAAAATATCAGGTGGTGGAAACTAGGCTCGAGAGGGATAACACTAAATGAAGGGCCAGCGGGCTGGAGGGCTGTGTTTCCAAATAAATAACATAATTTTTGGTGGGCTGGCAAGCTGCACAGAAGGCCGGGCAGACAGGCGGTTACACAACAGGGTGGACAAGTAAGCTGTACATAAAAGCAGGCTGTGGAAAATCCCGCGGACCGCCCTTTTGTGCAGCCCACCGGCCTGGCCCACTGTCTTATGTGCAGCCCTCTGAAATTCACGTTTTTCATTTGGAAACACAGCCTGGCCGGCAAGCTGGGCTTCCAATTAGTTTTATCCCTCGAGGGTTCATTGGAAACTAGTCCTGAGTGCAAGTCTTTTGAGCCTTTGATCGACTTTCTAGCATTTCTGGTTCAAAAGTTATATGACTTTATATGAAATAAACAGATTATTTAATTATCTAATTAGTCAAATATTTTTACTAACTTCGATCATAACTTTTGAACCCAAAACCCCAGAAAGTCATCCAAAGTATCAAACAACATGGATTGTAGCCTAGTTTCCAATAAAAACTTCAGCGAATTAGTACCATCGATCTAACAGTTGGCGCCCAGGGCCAGGTAAAGTGGGCCAAGGTGGCCTAAAAGTCCTTTGCTTATGATGACGTCACTCACAAAAATAAAAAATCCGCATCCCCCAAGCAAAAATTTTTTTTTGAGTGCAGACTAGAAGACTTGCTGCATCTTTTAAGGCTTTTACAGAGTCTGTAGTGTTGATCAGACCAGAAAAACTGCCGCTTAAAGCCTTGTGCGTTTCAGTGTTTTTTTCTCAAATCCCCAAAAGCGGCCGGACGCCAAATTGTTAATTCATCAAGTTGATAGTGCTGTGAATGCTGGATTCCAGTTACACATACACAGACAGGCAATAACCAGTCCATGTGTAACAAACAACAGTCAAAATAAGGTGTGTTGTTATGAACAGTCAACAAACACAAAAAACATTTTTCTCAGCAATCTTCTGCAACAAAATGGGCAGACATGTAAGGAGTTAAAATAGTGTTGTTCATTTAACACTTTGGCTGCTGGCGTACGATTTATTCGTGCTTTGAAATTGGCCTAAAACAAGTAGTTTTCAGTTGCCTTACCAACTGCATATCTCCTCTGCCAATTGCGCCACAGAACTGTTCAATCCCTCAAAAGATTAGGCAAGTCTTCTAGTTGCAATGCAAAAAGAAATTTTTTGGTTTTGGTCTTCAGGTTTTTTGTGAATGACATCATAAGTGAGGAGGCTTTTGGCTATTTTGGCTCGTGTTACCTGGCCTAGGTCCAGCGGAATTATTTTCCTAAGTTTTCATTAGAAACTAGGCTAGTACCTGAGTCTTTTGAGCCTTTGACTTTCTAGCATTTCTGGTTCAAAAGTTATGATCTGAAACAGGTGACAAACATGCGACCCGCAAAAGAATTTCGTGCAGCCCGTGAAGCATACTTTTGTTTGTTTCTGTTGATGAACAATTTTTTCATTTTTAACAGGTTTCATAGTATGTCTAAAAAGTTGTGTGGAGCCTACTTACTCAGTGGTAACTGACGAAGTGGCCCATGATAGCAAATAGGTTTGTCACCCCTGATCTAAAATAAACATTAAATAATTATCTATATATGGGATTAATCAATTATTTTATTTACTTTAGATCATAAATTTTGAACCCGAAACTCCAGCACATCATCCACAGTATCAAAAGACTGGTATTTCATCATATTTTCCAATAAAAACTTTAGCGAAATACTACCATCTGGTGGTTTGGGTCCAGGGGAAGTGGGCTAAAGTGGCCTAAAAGTACTCCACTTATGACATCACACACAAAAAATCTGAAACCCATAGTTTTTTTTCATTGTGAAGACTTGCCGAGTCCTTTTAGCATTTGTACAGTTCTCTAGCGCATTCATTGCTGGAGTTACGTCCACACAATGCCACATGCGAACTGCTTGAATTACAGCCATAACACGTTAGGAGCTGGTGCATAATATGTTTGTACTTTAAATTACGCTTGAACTGGTGTTTTCACAGAGCTGGTGCATAATATACTCTCGCTTTTAAATCACACCTGAACCACTATACTAAGTTAACGAATAAATATATATATATTAATCCCCGAATTAATTAACTATTGAATTTTTAGCCATAACTTTGAATCAAAAGCACTAGATGGCCAATCAGTCTCTAAAGACTCATTTAATAGCCAAGTTCCCACTAAAAACTTGGGTCAACAAATGGGCTCTTGGTGTTGGTTCCCAGGTCTCGGTATACTGGGCCAAAAATGTTTAAACCTACCCCACTTATGAAATCACCCACATAAAACTCAATCCAAAACTTAGCATATTTTTAAAATCCAAACTAAAAGACTTGCTGCATCTTTAGAGCATTTGAACAGCTCTCTAGCCAAATCAGCTGGCGAGATATGGTGGTGCAAAGTGATGGTAAAAAAGTGGCTCATGCTTAACACTTTGAGAGCCGGTGCACGATATATTCGTACTTGCATTTCGGCCTAAAAAACAGCAGTTTTCGGTTGCCTTACCAACACCCTAGCTCTGCCGCCGATTGCGCTAGAGAATTGTTCAATGGCTCAAACGGATCGGCCAGCCTAGTAGATTACACTCGAAAAAAATTTTTTGGTTGGGGATGCGGATTTTTTGTGACTGACGTCATAAGTGAAGTAGTTTTAGGGTCATTTTGGCACATGTTGCCCGGCATAGTGCCCAACTGCTAGGCCAAAGTGTTTCGCTGAAGTTTTCATTGGAAACTAGACTCGAGTTCGAGTCTTTTAAGCATTTGATCGACTTTCTAACGTTTCTGGTTCAAAAGTTATGATCTAAAATAAACAAATTAATTAATTATCTAATTAGTCTAATATTTTTACTAAATTACATCATAACTTTTGAACCCGAAACCCCAGCAGGTCACCCAAAGTATCATAAGACTTGGATTGTAGCCTAGTTTCCAGTAAAAACTTCAGCAAAATACTACCACCTAACGGTTGGCGCCCAGGGCTTGGCAAAGTGGGCCAAGGTGGCCTAAAAGTCATCTCTTATGACGTCACTCACAGACAACCCCACGAAAAAAATTTTTTTCGAGTGCAATCTACTAGACTTGCTGCGTTTTTTGAGACCTTCGCCGAGTCTGTAGGACCTACCGAACCATAGCAATTCCCGTGCAAAGCCACGTGTGTTTAGGTGCTTTTTGCCAAAAATCCCCAAAACCACCCGGACGCCAAAGTGTTCAATGCTAATTCACGAGGCATCTAAGGTGTTAACAAAGAGCTGCTCAACCAAAAATAGAAAAATTAGTAGGAGTGCGGCACATGCTTGTGCTCACTGCCTACGCGTACAATACCCATGGAGTATGAACCATAATGGAATACTCTACCACAATTGCATGTATATCCCATCAGGCACATTGCATTCTTTGACTTGTGTTTACATTTTTGATCAAATTTGATAAGGAAAAACATTATTGACTTGTTACCATGCACTGACAACAAATACATCCATGAAAGTTGGTGCTGTTTAAGTAATGTGCAATGAAAATGTTATATTTTATAACCTACCCTCACCTGCTGGCAACAAAGAGAGGGTGTAACATTGTTTCTGTATGAACGAAAAAATAGGATGAATAACTGCTAAGTCATTGCATTGTTTCATTCATTTGTTAAGGCACCAACTTCTCGTAATAGCGGTGCATTACAATGACATGCAATGTGAACATTTTTGTGTCGAGTTATTTTTTCATCCAAATCACACATTGAGAGTCAGGATACGATATATTCGTACTTTGATATCGGCCGGCCAGTTTTCGGTTGCCTTACCAACGCCTTAGCTCCTCTGCCAATTGTGCTAGAGAGCTGTTCAAACACAAAAGATTTGACAAATTCTCTAGTCTGCAATGGTAACAACAATTTTTTGGTTGGGGATTGCAAAATTTTTGTGAGTGATGTCATAGGTGAAGTAGTTTTTGACCATTTTGGCTCATGTTACCTGGCCTAGGGCCCAACCACGAGAGTAGACCTAAGTATTTTGCTCTAGTTTTCATTGGAAACTAAACTCGAGTCAGAGTCTTTTGAGCCTTTGACTTTCTAGTGTTTCTGGTTCAAAAGTTATGATCTAAAATAAACAAAATAAAAAATTACCTATTTAACACTTTGACGTCCAGGTTAATTCAAGCGGTTTGCAAAAAAACAGCTGGATTGCACATGGCTTTGTGCGGGAATATCTCTGCTCCTGTTTGAGTTACGGACCTGGTTAAAGTGTCAAAAGACTCCGCAAGTCTTATAGTTCGCACTCAAAAAAAAACTTTTTTTCTTGTGGAATGTGGGTTTTCTGTAAGTGACGTCATAAGTGGAGGGCTTTCTGGTCAACTTCACCTTGCCCTGGGCGCCAACCGTTAGAGGGGAGTATATCGCTGAAGTTTTTATTGGAAACTAGGCTGCAATCCAAGTCTTTTGATGCTTTGGATGACCTGCTGGGGTTTCAGGTTCAAAACTTATGATCTACGTTAGTACAAATTTTTGACTAATTAGATAATTTGTTTATTTAAGATCATAACGTTTGAACCAGAAACACTAGAAAGTCGTTCAAAAGACTCGGACTCGAGCCTAGTTTCCAATGAAAATTTCAGCAAAACACTTTGGTGTAGCGGTTGGGCTCTAGGCCAGGCAACATGAGCCAAAATGGCCCCAAAACTACTTTACTTATGACGTCACTAACAAAAAATCCGCAACCCCAACCAAAAAGATTTTTTTCGAGTGCAGATAGAAGACTGTCCGATTCGTTTGAGCCCCTTTAACAGCTCTCTAGCGCAAGCGGCAGAGAAGCTAAGGCGTTGGTAAGGCAACTGACAATTGCTGGTTTTAGGCCGAAATCGAAGTACGAATGTATCATACCCTGGCTCTCAAAGTGTTAAGGGATTAATCAAATGTATTGTTTATTTTAGATAATAACTTTTGTCCCCAAAACCCCAGCAGGTCATCCTAAGTATAAAAAACGCAGATTGTAGCATAGTTTCCAATGAAATCTTCAGCAAAATACTACCATTTAACAGTTTGGACCCAGGGACAGGTGAAGTGGGCCAAGGCGGCTTAAAGGCCTCTGCATAGGACGCCACTCGCAAAAAAAACACTACCCCCAACCAAAAACTTTTTCATTGCAAACTACAAGACATGCTGAGTCTTGAGCATTTGAACTGCTGTGACGCCAGAGTAACACTCATGCAAAGCCACGTGCGATCCGGCTTTTTTGGCGCGAACCGCTTGGTTTAGACCGGACGTGAAGGTGTTAACACTTTGGCACGCGGGCGCTTTCAGGGATTATCGGAAAAAAAACACCTAAACGCACGTGACTTTGCGCGGGTATTTCTCCCGATTGATAAGTGCTATGGATGTGGTCGAAGTGTCAAAAGATGCAGTAAGTCTTCTACTTTGCACTCGAAAAAATTGTGTGGTTGACCTGCTGGGGTTCCGGTTCAAAAGTTATGATCTAAACTAGTAAAAATAATTGACTAATTAGATAATTGTTTGTTTATTTTAGATCATAACTTTTGAACCAGAAATGCTAGAAAGTCGATCAAAGGCTCAAAAGACTCAGACTCGAGTTTAGTTTCCAATGAAAACTTTAGCGAAACACTTTGGCCTAGCAGTTGGGCCATAGGCCAGGCAACATGAGCCAAAATGACCCCAAAACTACTTCACTTATGACGTCACTCACAAGAAATCCACACTCTACAACCAAAAAAATTTTTTTCAAGTGCACACTAGAAGACTGGCCAATCTGCTTGAGCCTTAGAACAGCTCTCTAGCGCAATCGGCGGCGGAGCTAGGGCGTTGGTAAGGCAACTGAAAGCTGCTGTTTTTAGGCCGAAATCGAAGTATGAATATATCGTACGCTGGCTCTCAAAGTGTTAAGTAGAGATTGATCAATGTGGCTTTTTTGGGTCCGACACTAATATATTGGCCATTCATGGGCCAATAACCAATCTTTCCAAATTTTTTAAATTTTGATTTTTGCTTCAATATCAAAATTATAATGTATTCTGTGCCACTTATTCAAAATCTTCGAAAATCAGGATTTATGAGCTAAATTTTATGCAAATTGCAGCTATTTTAATATTTTGCTATGATTTTTAAGTAATCTGATTAACTTGTTAGCATAGTATACACTGTCTGCAATGAATAAATACTGTACCACGGATGAAAAACGAATGTTAAAAATAACAAAACAATAAGAACAGAACGCTGAATGAAAGAAAGCTGGTTACAGTGCTTACAACAAAAAAGCAAAAACAGTGCTTGAAAGTTGAAGGATGGTGAACAATGAAAAGGAAAATGGAAGTAGAAAAGGGAGAATCAAGATAAGGTTAATCATGGTCCAATACTATATTCAATTAACCATTGCAATAAAAGGAATATTTTCAAAAACAGCATTAACTTCTTTGGTCTATGGTAGTATGTGTGTTACTGTACTACATGACTTTTGTGAAATTGTTTTTGCACATATTTTGCAAATCAGAATCTTCTGCAACTCAGTGGGTTTTCAATTTGAAAATTAAATCCAAATTTTAAAGAAAGAAGTTTGAAATTTTGATCTAATGTGACATTAAATAACTGCATGTCCTTAAAAAAGCAACCTAGTTGCATTAGTTACTGCAACTGAAGTACTGTATATGAAATGAAATACCTCAACAAATTTGTCAATAGTTCTGTTGCAACCTCTCCGGTGGTGTTGCGTTGATTGTGTGATTCACCACGAACGGTATGTATGTGAAGAACAACACCATACATATATGTGGCGCAAACAAGCAATAATAGAGTGATCATGGCATGTGAACTCTATTGTTGGTTGCTGCCACAGTGCGAAGCTTTGCGCATGTGCCGCTCGGGATTTCCGATCACAACAGTTCCATCTCAACAGTTTAAGACGGTCATGCAGAGAATGCAGATTTTCTGCATCTTCAAGTAGCCTGCAGTAAGTTAGGTGGTCATCTACAACCTAGCCTAAACAAAATTATTTATATTAACAAGTTTCATTTCTATTCTAATGCAAGCGTGTGTATAAGCTTGTGAAAGTGCCCACTAAGGTGTGTGTCTAAAAGGTTTTATTGTGCTTGTCTGTGCCACAAACCATGTTCAAAATATTTCGCTATAACTTTGTTACTTGTATTATCCTAAAGTTTCTGGTATAAGCTGAAAAAACTGTTTTGTCTCTTTTTAACACAATGCATTTTTCAAATCATTTTTTTATTTTGAAGTCTGATTCTTCACAAGCTTACCTATGTGTATAACTCCCTATCATCTATTTTATTTTATTTTGCTCCAACATTCCTTGACAGAATTTCTTTAGATGCCAAAATCAAGGCTGCTTGAAGAGATTGGTGAAATTTCATTTGGCTGTATGCGTTACAATTTAAGGTTTCAATGGAATTGTAAAATTGGGTAGATAAACATGGAAGCTTTTTGTGCTGACATTTTCAAGCAAAAAAACAGTCTTAGTTAAAAAGCACACTTTGCTAAAAAGCAGGACAGGAATCACAAAAAACAACAGCACAACACAAAAGTCATTGTTTGTGATTGGCTTTTTTACGTATGTACATCAGCAGATATATAGCTGCATACAGCAAATGACATCCTCTGTTCACAAACAGTCAGATTTAGCAAAGGCAAAATGATAACAGACAAGCAAATAACCACAAAAAGGTATTTTTCATGATAGAGAAGTAAATTTTTGAGTTTTTGTCATGTTTTATTTCAGTTGGTAGACTTCAATTGTTTTGCCATTTCATTCATGGTAACATTGGTGGCACTGTGGGAAATTTTTATTGAATGCTGTTATGGGGATTTTTGGGCGAATTTGGTGTAGCACCAATAATTTCTTCAATGTTGCTTTTCATCATAAAAATATTCCTTTTGTACATTTTGTAGACTTCTAGTGATTGTTGGTCGGTATATGTGAAGCTGTAAATTTAACCAAAACCGTAGGGTCTGATTAAGCAAGTGCAGTTTCATGTAATTAGTCNTTGACAAACTGTAAGAAATCACTGTAATTGGTCATAAATTCATTTTTTCTGCAGAGGGCGTCATGGCAAAACGCACGAAAAAGGTTGGAATCGTTGGAAAATACGGCACGAGATACGGTGCTTCTTTGAGAAAATTGATCAAGAGAATGGAAATTTCTCAGCACAAGAAGTACACTGGTAATTCAGATTCCAAAGCGTTCGGATTTCCCTTCAGTTCTTTTTTTGTTTTCGATTTGTAGCGTGCTATGCTTTGCAGCTGGTGTGAAAACACTGGTTTCTGAAGTAGTTCCTTATTTTTATTGAGTATGCCGTTTAGAAGTTGGTTAAATGGTCGTGCATAACTAGGTAGGCAAAACCTACCGCAATAACGCTTGTCTGTCTATTACAGGACCTAGCGGCAAAGATGATTTGAAACGAATTGCCGTAGGAATTTGGCATTGCAAATCTCTTAACGTCAAGGTACGGTATATTTTTTCCACAAGTATTGCAAATTGCGTTGAAAGGGCAGATAATTTACAATGTTTAGTCAGTTGTTGCGCTGACTGTGTTTTAATGAATTGCGCTATTCAATTGGGCAAAACACATCCTAGGTTTAAGAAACTTTTCACGCACAACAGAACGGTTCCCCAGTTTGCACCGGAGCAGTTACGTGCCAAACGTTCAAAATACTGAGCTAGACTTGGAGAGCAATTGACGCACTCGTTATGTTATACCAGTGGTTCCCAACCTTCATGCTTTGTGGCCCCTTTCAACTGGCGTATAATTAATATTGTTAAACTTAGGATTTGCCATTTCACGGCAGAGCTGTTAGTAAAAGCCTCTGCTCGTGTCCCCCGGAGAACCGTTCCGTGGCTCCCAAGGAGGCCGAGGGTCCCGGTTGAGAAAGCCTGTGTTAGTATACCATTCGCTGTCGGAACCAAGGTCAAGGATGTAAGAAATATCCAGTCCTGCATCAACCCCGTAATCAACCCCGTAATTCCTGTTTAACACAATGTATTCATGAAGTCAAATTTGCATAATTTTTTTAAGTTTCCCATAAAACTTCAGTGTTTTTGTTGAAGTGGAACAACGTGATTGGCGTCAGCAAATGTCTCGTGCTTATGAACTCAATAGGCTGCAGGTCAACGCGAGAAAGATTTAATTTATCAGTAAAATACAGTAGCGTTCATTTATTTTGCAAAAATCGCAGCGTATTTTTTCAAATGTGCTTTTCAACAAAACAGTTTTTCATTATAAAAATTTTTGTTAAGTAGAAGTTTTATTTTAAATACAGTAGAATTGCCCTAGAGCGTTACTTCAGGGTACTGGAGAAAAAACGTTACAGGCGAACTGTCGTTAATGACCTCCAATAAACTGTCGTCAATGACCTACAATAAATTCGTTCCTAAAATGGCTTTTTGGTTCAGAGCTAAAGCCTGGCAAGTCTACTGTATCTATAATTGCATGTTGTGGTTTTTAAAACGTTCTTATTTTGTGGCAACAAAGTCACTTTTTCTTGTTCGTTTGTGCTCGCTTTTTGCACTCCTTTCGGAAATGTTACGAGTGGTCTGCGACCCCATCTCCGCTTGCGAACGATTTCCTTGCACCCGCCCATTAACGCCGAGAACTAGGCAGTCCCCTTTATCAAGTTTTCGGTATGGCCCGACTGGGAATCGAACCCAGCCTACCAACTGCACCACTTTCCTAAGTAATTTTTTTGTTTAAATGTTAAACGCTTGTATGATTTGCCACGAACGAGCCATCATCGTACTCGTGGCACTTCGAAAGGAGCATTGAAAGAAACATCAGTTCCCAGGTTGTTTTTAAGTCTGGACCGGGACTTCCCGTATACGTACGGCTGCTTTCCCTTGCCGCTCATCGCATGTACAAGCGTAATGGTTTATCGCAGGCCCGTAGCCAGGTTTTAAGATTTGGTGGGACAAATTACATTTTAGGGGTGCAAGAATTTTGTTATAATTACATGTTGAAAACAGTTTCCTGGAGACAAAAAAATTTTGGGGTGAACTTACCCCGCGGCTACGGGCCTGCTGTATTAGTAGAGCGCGAAGGCAAATTTTTAGATTCGTGGAAACAGTTTCTGTCCTTAATTTCTGGTTGCTAAACACTGCGCTGTGGACAATAACAGAACGTATCATCGATCAGCTTCTGTGACACTGTAACGTCGTCATTGCAGATTGCTGGAGGCGCGTGGGTTCCGGAGACAACTACAGCCGCTACAGTCAAGTACGGCGTCCGTCGTTTGCGCGAGCAGAAGGAATCTTAAGCTGTGTCGTGCCGGATTTTTTGAAATAGATTTCCGCCAGTTGACCTGGAATGTCGCGTCTCATGTTGTTGTCAGCGAGAATGAAGTTGCTCTGGTGGAGTCAATTGAGACATTGCCGCATATGATTCGATGGGAATGCTGTTCTTTTGAGCAGGGTTGCCGAGCCGGAGGTGAAATATCCGACTCGGACCTCGGACTTCTCAAAATTTCCGACTCCTTGACATAAAGCAGGCCTGCACAACATGCGGCCCGCGAGAACTCAGTTGCAGAAAATGTTGCAAAAGCCCGACTTCGGATAATTACTTGTCCTTTCAGAATTTCTTCCACAC
>JGI24158J21664_10009358_pt1 | contig 13077 bp, 6 predicted proteins | sample Ectturendosymbi3_FD_21664 | JGI IMG/M metagenome (IMG submission 21664) | reverse complement strand
GAGATTTATAAGCCATTTGTACTGAATTCTCGAGCGCAAGGGATATCTGGAAAAAATCAACAATCTACCTAAACACCATGGCGCGGGGCCCCAGAGGTGCGTGGCCCCCAGAGGCGCGGGGCCCAATGCGGCCGCATCGGTTGCATCGGCATAAGGCGGGCCCTGCCTATAAGCACTTGGACCCTGCACTTGTTAATTTTTTTAATATTTAGTTATCTTACACGTAAGCGCAACATTCGAGGGATACTGTTGTTAGATTAGATTTTATTGTGAACTGACGTGTTTCCATTCAGATTTCCGTTGAAGTATCTCTTAGATTGAAAGTCTTGGTTTGTTGGAGAGAGATTTTAATAAACATTTGTTTGAAAATGTTTGAATATGAAAGACGTAAAGGAAAAATCAGTTCAGTGGACAGAGTGTGACAGTAATCATGAATGTCTTACATTCGACCAGAGAAGGCAAACAGTCAAGTTCAACAAAATAATTACTGTTAATAATTATCAATGCATCATATCAGGAAAATGCACTGCCAGCAATTCACATTAAAATACATCACACTACCTTACCAAATCCTTTGGGCCAAACCGATTTTATCACCGGGATTAATTTCGCTACATTATTCCGAATTTGTTAGTAACAAACAGTCAAATGTTTCCCCAGTCTCGGGCCCCTTTGTAGCTGTAGGGCCCCGGACCAACGTTCCTGCTGGACCGCCTTTTATAAGCCCTGGGCTTCAGCGAAAAAAACAGTTGGTTTTGCCATGTTCTGTTAAAAAGCTTGTGAACCACTCTATAGAGCCACATTTAGTAAGATCTGACGCAAGTCATATGTTTTTCAAAATAAAGCAAGCAACAATTATGTGCAAATGTGCCAAATGAGACCCCTCAACAACTGTTTTGGGGCATCTATCTCAGAGTTTGCATCCGGCCCCTAAATTCTAATATCCACCCCGGTTTGTGGGGCTCGATTTTCAACCCTTGTCCACATTGAAACAAAAGTCAAGCAATGGACTGGACGTTGAAGATGACCTGAGCTTACTTCTCACCAACGCGCCCCCTTCAAGAACATAGTTGCACAGATGTAAGCTTAGGTAATGGTTGGGGCTGAGCGCTTGTTATATTTTCGAATAGGGTCGCGAGATCGAAAAGGTTGGGAACCACTGCTCTAAAATGATTTTCGAAGGAGCGGTGCAGGGAAAAAGAAAATGCAGCAGACAGAAGAAAAATGGACCGATAACATCACACAATGGACAAAGAAAACCTTTGCAGAAACCCAGGAAGTTGCACACAGCCGAAAACTATGGACTCAATTGGTGCAGCAATCCTTAAAGGCAGCGCCCCTACTACCTTAGCAAGGGTTATATGGGACAAGAAGAGGAAGTGTTATCCCTTACATTCGTACGTTAGCAACAGACGTCTACTGAGACGAGAACTGAGTTACAAAACCCTACCAAGTGGGACCAGTGGCGTAGGAGCACAATCTGCCGCTCCTGGCCCTAGCAGAACCTGCCGCCCCTTAGCGTGGGCAGAGGTGTTATATTTATGACGTCATCGTGCTCAGTCAACGATGGTATGATCTTTTGTTTTTGAAGACCTTTTTGCAAAAACTTTCGCCAAATTTAGCGTAAATTATCGACTGGTTAACCTCCCCGAACACCATGCCGCGGGCCTAACGCACAACTGCAGCTGGTAATAGCTACAACAGCAGATTATTCGAGCAGGTAACAACTATTATAAACAGAAAATCTTAAGTTGAACTGTTTCCAAACTAAAAAAAAGATTATAAGGCACCAACAAATTAATAAACATGAACGTAAAAAACAACGATTTTTTAGCATTTACTCAACAATCAGTATTTTCGAACAAACACAAGATTTGTAGTGGGCGGGAGTTGGTATGACCGAAGTCACCATTTCTCAACTCCCAAGACGATTAACAGCCAAACAAAAATTTTCAAAATGAATTACAGGAAACCGAAACGCAAAAAAAGAAGAAATTAACGGAGGGAAAATGCAAATAGCAAGTGTGTCTAGGAAAAAATCCGCAACTATAATTAATCTACATTGAGACAATTGACCGATATAGTTCACCACAACAACTGTAGTCAAAATCGTTTTGCAAAGAAGATATTAATTTCGTGCTTTTGTCAACAGACAAGAAATGCAATAGGCAACGTCAGCCCCAAGCCAAACAAATTCAAAATAGTTATCGACGTTTTTGCAACAAATAAAGAATGATCATTATCCAAACCGAAACAACTTACAGCAAAAACAATACAACCCACACTCCAATTTTGAGTATAATAAGCAAGATCTCAAAATTATATCTCAATTCTTAAGTGTTTTATAGAACCATTTCTTTAGAAAGGCTTCTTCGCAATTTCTTCGTGCTATCACCAACTGGTGGTGCTGCCAAAAGGACTTTTGTTTTGATTCTTCTATGGCCCTGCTTTGACTAACTAACTCTCAAGCTATGATCTATCACTATCAGATTAAGCCGAGAGATTTCGAGGATGACATTGTTTCTGCTATTGCGCCTCAATTGCCACGTTGTATCGTCTATTTGCTCATTTCTGCTGTATAGCGAATCGCTTGCTCATTTCTGCTGTATAGCGAATCACGGATATATTATAGTATTCGCCAGTTAAACTAAGAAGGGGCCCATGGCTCATGGGCTGGACCTTGACCAACAAACGATGCTGCAACTTGCTAGAGTAGGCGCGTTTCGAATAGATTCCTGAAATAGCGGCCATTGTCACGCAATGATATTGAGAGATAGGTAGCGACAAAGCGGTGGTGAGCATAAGATGGCTGTAACCATGGAGCCAATAATATCGGCTGTGTCGCCCTCATTTGCCAAAGAAGATTCTTATGGGGCTGGGGCTAAACTGACGGAATTACGAAAGCTAAATTTTAATCAGTCTGAAGAATTTCCTCACCTCTTTTCAATTATCTCTGCTTACAATAGACGGCTACATTCTGCCGCCCCCTGGAACGTGCCGCCCCTGGCTATAGCCAGAGTAGCCAGTTGGTTGCTACGCCACTGCGTGGGACATCGCCTTTTCATTGCTCAGCTGCAATTATAACGTCTGAAGTTGGACAGAAATTCGCACTGTACAACTTTATTCAGTACAGCCATTGCCAAGTTGTGCAACTGTTTCGGCTAATGTCCCTTTTAGCAAAGCATTCACCACAATCATAACTAAACATGTTGCTTGCCCTTGCGTTGGTTTTCAGACTAAAGTTCATCGCCTGTAATTTATTAAAATAAAAACAACACCTTTTCTAAGCTTGTCTTGTAGAAATTGCCTTTTATATGACTGCAAATGTTAGGTATACCGTTGAACAAGCCAAACCTACGAAACCCACGTTGCCTATCGGCTGGTAGCCTACTGACTCACTTTCACTTGCAGTTCAAAAGCACACCGTATGACCCCTAAATTACCTACGCGAATACACCAACTGCACTATCTCGCTTCAAGAACATCATTGTCCAATACCCTTAAGTCAACAAGAAACATGGGCTCTATTGAAACCGAGCAACTGACCTTTCCAGAGTTCTTCACTTCACCCGCCCAAATTTGATGTTTATAAGCCCACCTAATGACAAGGCTATAGCTTGTGACACCTGCTTGAAAATCTCCCACTGAACATTTAACAGTAGCATGAGACGTGCCAAGAAATGTTTGTCGACAATGCCGATTGGTGTTAGGTGATGTGATCATGTGGCGTCAGGACGTTTCTAAGGATCGGACGATGGGAGGACATTGATTTAAAGCAGAGTCCTTTTTTATCAGATTTTGAGTGGCAATTTTAATCTCGAACTACCGGACCAGTAATGTTTGCTAGCCTGCGGTCGAATGTCATATGTGTCCTTTGTTCAAAGGATTTCTGACTGGGGCGGGAGAAATGGCCCCAACTGGGTAGGAAGGTGCAGAGAGTGGTGGCAATTCCCCCAAAAAATGTTTGTTGAAAAGCCCTGATTTCACGACAAACAGAGGGGCTGTTTATCACCCTGGATTTGATACGGACTTTTGAGTAATCATTTTTCAATTTGTTTACTCCACAACGGTGGCGTGCAGAGGTCTGGTGATGCCCAGGGCGACTTCTTGATTGTATGCCTCCTACCAAATTCTAGTATTGAGCAGTGGCGTTTGGTGGTCATTGTTATTGGATATTCAGCATTCGTGATATCGCAATGTGACGTCATATTCACGTTTGCAAACCAGTGTTTTGGCGAAAGTTTGTTGACGCAGCATGCATACTATTCTACACACACTCTCCTTACTCGTTGTTGTGTGTAATGAACATAAATTACCAGCGCTCCAAGTTATGAGACTGGATCAAAACACAGCACTTAGCGCTAAGACAGAGCAGTTCATAACTATAGTTATTTTCGTGTACAAAAATATCCGGCAACGCGTTAAAACAAGGGAGTAGAACACACTCAGTTCTATGGCAGCGCAGTTCACAACAGCAAAATTACAGTATAAGGCTGCGCATTAAAACAGTATAGTAAAACACACTCAACGCTACGACACGAAAGTTCACAATTGCGAAAACATCAGGTTGCGCAAATGTCTCGTCGAATAGCAGTCGAGAAAAGGGATGCGGCTGGGATAGCGTACACCCTGGGTTAACAGTTTGAAACTTTCTAAACTACACAAGAATTGAGAATGTGCATAAAGCACACAAGAAAACTTTCGTTTTTCATTATGTGGCTGTTATATGTACAACTACTGGGGGAACAAAACAGATACGGGCTTGTGTGAGCTGTTATGATCAATCCGCCTCAACTGCCAATTAATGACAAAGCTCGAAATGATGCACATATTACAAGCACAGGTGTGCGTGTGCGGCTGTATTAGCGCACACCCACGGTTGCCACATCAAAAAACGAAACAGGAAACTAGTGATGCATGCATGCATCACAAAGTCAGCTAAATCAAGCAAGTTGAAATGGGACATTTTGAAATTTGGCTCAGAAAATCAATTCAATGTCCACAATTATCTTTCAACAACAGGGACTCTAGAAAGAGGGAGTATGACGGGGCATTGCCCCTTGACCTTACGAAAAAGGAGCAACGGAGGCAGTGGTGTCTTTTTGATAACAATATCATATGTAATTTCATGGTTTATCAAGAACGATTTGAAACAAAATTATTGCAGCTATTCGCGCACCCAGAAAGTTCAGAATGGTTTTCTATAATTCCAATTATTATTTTTGAGTTGACATCGATTCTGAAATGGATATGTTTAAAATGCCAAACTTTTTTCTGCCCTCTTGCCGCTGGTCCGGCGTCCATGTCTTTCAATCCTTTTTTGTGATTTTTCCTTGATCGCACGATCTGGAATAAGTCACGTCACTATCAGTTTGGTTGGGTGTGCCCTGCACACCTGGAGCATAAGTCTGGTATTGAAGAATGTGAGGTTAGTGGCATGTGAAATACATAAAAACTAGTACTGTATTACCAAAAATCAGGTTTCGAAAAATCAAATACATGCAGCATATGTTAGCAGCCTTACAATAGGAAAAATCATCTAGTTACAGCATTTTAATTTTTGTAATTTCATTCTTTGGATGCCCCCTGCTTAGGATGCCCGGGGCGGTTACCCCGTTCGCCCCCCCACCCCCTTCTGCACGGCACTGCTCCACAACCACATTTCCAAGTTTTTTAGGTTAGGGATAAACGCAAAGACTGAAAAGAGTTGAAACACCTTTTAAAAATTAATTTTTCAGCAGCTTGCCTCCCTCAGAAGTTGCCGCCCGTAGCCCCCAGGACCAATCTTTGCTCGTCACAGCCAACGCCCCTTTTCACAACTTCCCAGCAGTGCATGCAGTTCCCAACGGTGATCAGCATTTCGCGGTGCTGCACGAAGCTACGTGAAGCGCATAAAATATTTTGTTTGCCTGTAGGACTCTCGAGGGAAACGTTTGCCCGTTGCAGTCTTTTTACGATATCTATTTTAAATTTTCACTTGGAAACAGGGGCGTAATGAGGTGAAATTCCGCCCGGGGCAAGAAGCAAGTTTGGCGCTCCCATGTTCGAACCTGAGGTCTTTCGGAAGCAAATGTTCTGCACTGAAGAAGGTACTTGACATCGTTGGAACTTTTCGGCGCCCCATAGTGAATCGGTGCCCGGGGAATTCTGCCCCCTTTCTCCTCCTCGTTACACCCCTGTTTGTAAATCTAGGCACCGCGATGTAGAGAGTTGATGCTGCGTACTTTCACGAGTCTCGTACTTGTTGAGGAGTCAACCTAGTTGTAGGGGCGCGGGCCAGTCTCCCAACTGAGTCGTCTGACATCTGCGTTTGCCAAACCAGAGCAATACATATAAATATCATCGCCCTTTGTTCGTTAAATATCTTGAAACCGGATTACCGTCGATGTGGGTGGCAGTTGTGTCCAAATCAGCAACTGATGTACTACGCTTTTTATGAATAGACCGAGCAATTACATCAGTTGATGTATCCGGTTTCGAAAGTGCTAATAACTCTCCCATAGCACTCCAATTTGATTGCTTTCCTTGATTATATTCAAAAATAGAACCAGGCCCGGAGCCAGGTTTTAAAGTTTGGTGGAGGCCAAAATACATTTTTAGGGAGGAATGATTTTTGTTTTTATTATATGTTTAAAACAAATTTTTCTGGGATCAACAGAATTTGGGAGGTACAAAAAATATTTAGGTGGTCACTCCCTCCGAATGCCACCCCATGGATACCGGCCTGTATAGAACGAACTCACCAATACACGTGAATTAGAGCCTCGTCGTGTAATACAGTTCAGTATCGAATAAGATCGAACAGCAGCGATGAGTGTTCACAGAAGCGACTGGCAGCAGAGCGATGTAGGTTAGCAGGCTATCATATCAATTATAAGTCGGTCGCAAACAAATAGACGGTCAAAAAAGCTGTATCCATTTTATTATTGCTATCATTTCATATCAAATTAACCCAGGCTTCTGTTTTCAACTTAAATCTTAGTTAGGGCTCCATAGTATTATTTCCTAGCTTCAATGGATTAAACAGCAAAGTTATTCCGTGCAGAAGACGATCAAGATTGTAGAGCTCTATTTCGCTAGGAAATCAGTTGTCCAAAGTCAACGACAAGTTCGGAGGGTCTTTCCATACAGAAACGCTCCAAACAGACTCACAATAAAGCGCCTACTGAACAAATTTAAGAAGACGGAAAGTGTGTAGGCATTAAAGGTCGTTGTGGCCGGCCACGGTCAATCAGGCAGAAAATTTCATGGTGACTATGAGACAATGTTTGGAGCAATCTCCAAGGATGTCTACAAGATGTTTGTCTCAGGAGAGAGATCTTTCAAGGAGCTCAGTTATGCGCGTAATTCACCAGGTTCTTCACCTGTTTCCGTATAAGATAAAAATTGTACAACTTCAGACCGATGCAAATAAGGCTGAGAGACGTGCCTGTGGGCATTGAGCAAGCCAACAGTCAGTGAATCTAAGACCATCCTGTGTTCTTGGAATTCATTTTTCAGTGACCAGGCCCATTTCCGCCCTATAGTGGTCACGTGAACAAATAAAATATGCACATTTTGGCCCAGGCGCAGCCTTATACGCATCAATATGAGTGTGGAGAAAGTGACTGTTTGGTGCGCGTTAGGTTGTAATGGCATTATTGGGCCATATTGGTTCGACGATGTTGATGGACGTCCGGTAACTGTGAACACAGAGCGATACAGTGAACTAATGAGAAGAAAATTCATCCCGGTACTGTGGCGGAATCGAGGAGTTGACTTGGATGCTGTGGTTTATAAACAGGATGGAGCAGATGGATCGAGGAAAGAACTTGCACCACACAAAACTGACATGTCTGTAAGACAGGCCCATTAAAAAGAATTGCAAAGTATTCCTTTCGATACAAAATGCTACTATATCAAAAATGGAATACTAGAACACCCTGTATAATTGTGACACTTCACGCGAACATGAGCAAAAGGTAGCACACGTTTGATGCAGCAGACTGTGACATCAATGCAGCATTTGCATAAAGTCATCAATTGCCTACAATAATCATAACAAGTCATTGAAGTCGTTCAGCAATTTTTTTGTATCCTGCAAAGAAAAGCTAACCTTGAACCACTAAAATTTGCTGTAAATTGCAAAAAGTCATGTATATATTTTTCAGATATTGGAGAAGATGCCGGTGCCTTCACGTGGCCTTCCCTGTTGCGGCATTCCTTGGAAATGCTTACCAAACTTGCCACTTCGAGAACAACCACTCCTACCCGTGCTGGATGTGTTCAGTGCGGGCTGGGTAGGAAAACGAAGATGACCCATGATCCAGCATACTCCAGCTGAACACCGAACGCGTTCCCACACCTTTTCGCACTAGTAACGTTACTTGAATATTCAGATTTTTCATTTCAGTTTCTACGTTTGGCGCCTGGAGCAGGATAAATAAATAAATTACAAGTTGTCCTGTGTATAGCAACATAGCACTACAATGAAACAGGAAGATGCAGTGTGGAAATCCTTGTAGGCGAAAGCTCACCTTATTCGAACTATTTGGTGCAGCCTTCCTTTTTATTTGGTGTTGGAACGGCGTTCCCTTACCTCTTTTTTAGCACTACACCTAGTGACGGATTTACGCATAGGCCATGGCCTAGGGCCCCGCGCAACTCCTTCCTATGACGGCCCATTGCTAACTTAAAATTTGCGGAACTGCGCAGAGACATAATTTCACAATTTACTTTGAAACGAGCGAAAATACAAACGTCTGGAGTCTCTAAACCAATGGTTCTCAAAGTGGCGTCCGCGGTTCCTTTAGGGTCGGGAGAGCAATTTTAAGGGGACCGCGTGACCACCGATTTGTTATGAGCGTACGTTTCTAGTTCAGCGTTGATTTCGTCTTTTGTACCAGCATCGCGCAATGCTGATTTATGATATCATAATTAACAAGGCATCGTTTGCTGTTTTGTGCTGAATTGTACCCGAGTGAAATTTTGATGTTACGCTAGCTAGCACCACACGGTAAGCACACGCAGAGGCGACAATTATGATGTGTGTGATTGATGAAAGATGGTCAGCTAAGCTGTATTTTGTGGATTGTAGACATTTGTGAAAGTGCTCATTCCATCGAGTGTGAGACAATTTTTTCTATATTGCTTGTAATCAGAACAAAGTTCAGAAACCGATTGGACGTGACACATGATATGAGAGTTGCTCTTTCCAAAGCAGAACCAAGGATAGGCTAACCAGTAGTGCAACTGACGGGGTCAGGGATGCGAAACGCCCCGACACCCTGGCAAACTAAATGTAAACACCGGCCGCCACTTTGCTGATATTTCGATACAGTATTCTTTTCGTTTTCAGTAGGTTGTGGTCTTTGTGGATTTTTCAGAATGTTTTCTGGTTATTTCTAGTTCTAGTATGGACTAGAGGTGTCAACCGCGCCGCGACCGCGTTCCGCGGGATGCGGTTTTGGCAAATTTTGCCGCGTACCAGTCGCACCGCGTGACTTTTAAAAGTGTTAAGTCGCGCCAGCGCCGCGTGGACGTTCATCTAATGATGAATATTTGCAAAACGAAGAGTCTTTTCGGAAGTTAGTGTCTTAGATAACAACAGTTGTTTTTCTTGTTTATCCTACAGCTTTTACCTGCGTTTTAGCGATGCCTCTGGGCGAAGATTCATGGATTGAATATTGCTGTTAGTTTTCCTGCAGGTGGCGTGCTGCAGTCACTGCTCTGATGCACTGGCATACGAATTGCTAATCCAGAACTCTGGACAGCTAACTGGTAGTCACCTAACTTGGAAAACGCTTTCAGGACTGCAAGTTTAAAGGTTTGTTAACTATACATTCTTCTGTATAATATGAACATTGTATTAGTATACTATATAATGCTGCTTTGACTGTATGGCAAAACTGCTCTGAATGTATGTCATCTCTCCATTGACAATTAATGCAAAATTCAGGGTGAATGAGGTCTAAGTTAACACACCGTGACCTTGCCATGCTGACTAGATATGCAATAGTTGGTGAAACATATAGAGCATAACATAACGAATGCTCAATTGCAACAGGTACGGAACACATATAAAGTTGATAAAACTGTATAAAACTTTGACACAATGCCAGCAGGGGATGTATGTTGGTGGAAACAGTGCTTTAAAGGGATTTTTGCTTGTGTGTCAGTTAGTGCAACTGCAAAAACAAATATCTTATTTTGATAAATTGTGACAGAAAGCTTGCTATGACTTTGCACACAGTAGCAAAGAGTGGCGTGACAATTTAAAAACATTTTGTAGATTTATAGGTAGTGTTAGATCACTGACGTGAAGAAGGATCGGGCGTGTTAACGGGTTCGCAGATCGTGGCCTTGCGCGAGACTATAGTATAATGGACTGGTGCCTGGTTACGTTAGGAAAAACCCACCAACCCGGCTAGACGTAGCTTACGAAATAGCGGCAGAACTCCTCAAACTCAGCACACAACCACAACTCTGTCTAATTAAACCTGAACCGCTGTCCACAACTCGTGGAACAATAGCAGTTTACTCAAACAAACAAATACACAGAGAATGCAGGAACTAAGCGGAGAATACAGCCAACAAGCACTAAATTCGCTGCCAAGTAACTAGGGGTCGACAAGCTCACGTGCAACGTAACACTATATGTAGCACACAGCCAAAACCGCAAACTACAGAGCCACAATTTACAAAGGTTTTTTCCCTACGCTACCGATCTTCTCAATGCGATATTTCGACTCAAAACGAAGAAGACACAAACCACTATTACATCACAGTACAACTCACATCCGGGTACGAACAGCAAGACACTGCACAATTTGTCCGCAACAGGCAGCGTCTGTTTTCCTTCATAAGACAAATGCTGTACGCCTATATATATATATGGTGCCTGTGCTGGGGCTATAAATTTTCCTATAGTTGAAGACGATTGGTTGATGTGGCCACATGACAAATAGGATATGCAAAGAGAAACGGGTTAGGGTTTAGGAATACAGTATAAGGATTTAGAGGTTCAGGTCAGGTTTTAGGGATAGGGTTTATGGTTAAGTTTTAGCCTACATTTCATGGCTTCATGCAACACAGACAAGAAGGTGCTAACAATTTGCCTGCACCAAAGACATGACAAAACTTGCCCATCGGGCTCTGACATCACACTCAACTAAGCAAGTCACATGTTTCGAACTTGTCATGAAACGTGACCGCTTCAACTGATCAAGTTCAGCTAAAGGCAAAATAGCTCCAGCAGTGCTATTAAAGAGGCAAAATAGACACTGCCAAATTTATTGGCAAATCTTACACCCAGAAAAAACTGTTATGTGAAGCACAGTGCTCCAGGTGGGGTGGCACAAATCGCCATGGCTGTTTGGGGGTAAAACTTTGGGACTGCAGTGCAGCACAGACGCGGACAGAGTAATGTACAACAAATGTGGACAGGATGCGGACAGAAGCTGCTGATGCAGTGCAGACAGCGGGCACAAATTTTCTGTCCACGCCATCTCTAGTTTGGCATGTNCTGTACAACATAGTTTGGCATGTTTTTCGTCTTTTTCGCAGTGTTGACTGAAAAAAAAACGTTTGGTAATTTTTAAACCTGTCTATTTTTTGCTAAAACTTTGCGATTCTTTTCAGCCTGCTTGTCATTTATTGAAGCTGTTAGGTACATTTTGACTGGCGATTTAGTGTACATTGTCAGTCTGATCCTGGAAAATCTAATATTTTTTCCTGTGGTTTCTCTGTGACTGCATTTTGCAATAGATATTTTGTGGAATTGTGACACATATAACGTATCAGATGTTTGTGTACCAATTTCAAAGTAGTTAAAAACTGTGGCATGGTGCAAGTTTGTATTTTCATAACCTGCATTTTATTGTTTCAAACATTTATAGGTACCCTTGAGGAGATGGTACTTTTGGAGATTAAAAATTTTGTTAATTTTATACAATTCTAGACTTAGTTGCGTATCAACATTGTATTTCTATCATTGCTCATCGTGGCATTTTAAAATCGACAGCCACCAACCTGTTTTGGGTTGTTTAGCATGTTTTAAAAGCAATTTGGCAATTTTGGGCTAATCTGGACCTGGCAATCCAGGGTTCTAGAGTTGTGCCCAATTTGTCTTTGCAATCTAGAACATCAGAGCGCATAGTTTGGTATTTCACTATTGCTTTCATCTTATACAAATAAAAGTTATGGACCCCCAAAAATTCTTCTGTGGACCCCTGGGGCTCCATGGACCACCAGTTGGGAACCACTGGTCTATAGCATAGAGCAGGGGTGGCCAACCCATNGCTCGCGAGCCGCATGTGGCTCTTTGCCCGGTTTCATGCGGCTCTTACGTAATTATTAGATGTCCCACTAAATAACATGCACAACAATAAATGGCTTGTAAAGTTCTGTCCTTGTCATGTTGGTGTGTTATATTTACAATAGATGTGGCTGAGCAAAGGTACGTGTTTGAGTGAGGAAGAGATGGGGGTGATGTTCATGTGTGCCCACGTGTATGATGTGGCTCTTTGCAGTAACACAAAAGGAAATGTGGTTGTTGGTCTCTGACTGGTTGGCCATCCCTGGCATAAAGTATTAAAACACACTATATTTTATTGCTTGGAAAATGACAACTTAAAAACGGTATGAATAAACCCTGTGTCCATTGAATGGATTGTGCTTGTTTGGTTCATAAAATATGTGTACTGGTTACTACACCAAAGGAGTTTACGTACAGCTAATCAGAACTACAAGTAGATGATAATTTTGAGGGTGGCAACATGGTCCCGCATGAAAATGTATGTATTCAAAAGATTTACAAAAAAACGCTGGACTTCACGGAAATTTATTGAAGCGAACTTCTCAACTACATGAAAGCGCTAGAAATTCCAAGAAAAGAACGCATTGTTATTTGTTTTTGAGAAGAACGTAGGAAAGTCTTCAATTTTTGTAGATCTAAGGCAATCGTAGAACCGAAGACAGATTTTTGACTGGGTACTACCAGTGGCGAAACTGACGGGGGGGCAGGGGGGGCGGCCGCCCCCCTGGCCGGTCATTTCGAAGTTTTTGGGCCCCCTGTCACCACATTGTTAATTTTATTAA
>JGI24158J21664_10009356_pt1 | contig 13078 bp, 7 predicted proteins | sample Ectturendosymbi3_FD_21664 | JGI IMG/M metagenome (IMG submission 21664) | reverse complement strand
TTTTTGTGTTTTTAAGATGTACAATAGGGGGTGGGCAAAAAGTAGACGTGTTCTTGATTGCTTTTTTACAATTATGGCTGAAATTTCGGGACGGTTTTGATAAATACTAGATCGTCCCGGTAAGAAAATTATTCTACTTTCACCACTGGTTAGATGTCAGATACCCACAACAAGCTACATTACGGGAATAACTACAACCACTTAAAAATACTGGACTTAGTGCCGGACCTCAATTATATTTCTTTTTCTGACCCTTCCCCTAACCTGACACGCTCACCTAAACACTAAACCGTAAGCCCTAATCATCAGTTTTCTGAGCGTATTTGATATGTAGATTGTAGAATATTACTTTGTGCATGCTCACATGGCGTGAACTCAGAAATTTCGCAAATCAGAATTTTTGCTTGATACCGGCTACTATCGATCCAAATGAAATTTACCCATGTTTTTATTTAAGAAATGACCGCGCAGACTCCTGCTGCTGCCGAAATGGAAAAGTGACTCCGGGTTCGGTTTTTCTCAAATTTTTGACTCCGGGTCCGAAAGAAAAACTCAGAATCCTGGCGGAGTCGATTCTGCCACACCGGATCCGTGGCCAACTCTGCCGCACACCTGTGCTTGTAATATGAACAACGTGGTAGCCTATATATCAGGACGCAATCCAACTTTGTCATTTGGCAATTCAGCTAGATTGAGCATAATGGCTCAAGCAAACCCTATTTGTTCTGTCCCTTCATTAGTTTTGTACGTAACAACCACATGACAAAAATTGAAAGCTTTCTTGCTTACTTTCTCCGCATTCTTAATTGTAGGGTTTAACAAGTTTCGATCTATCAACCCCGGCTATGCGCCATTCCAGCCGCACATCTTCTGTGCTCGACTGCTCGTGTTCGACGAGAACACTGTCTTTCCCCTTTTTTAATGTGCAGCCTGATACTCAGGGCCGGCCTTAAGCCGATGCAACCGATGCAGCTGCATTGGGCCCCGCGCCATGGTGTTTGGGTTGATTATTCATTTTGCCAGATACACCTTGCGCTTGAAAATTCAGTGAAAACGCCATATAAATTTCATTGTTAACAAAGAAGGCTCTCGTCAGAACTAGCAAATTTCCTCTCGAACATTAGTCAACGTGCTCCATTCTCGTGTTAGTGCTGTACTGCATATTTGCGCTCTACCACGATCGTAACACGGTTGACTGAACACGATGATGTCATAAAAGCACTGCTGAGAGGGGCCCCGCGCTTAGGTCTTGCATTGGGCCCCGCATCTGCTGGGGCCGGCCCTGCTGATACTTATTCGGTTGCGAACGGCACCACGCCGGCGTGGTGCTGAGTGCGTTTTACTCTCCTGCTTAAGGCGCAGTCTGATATTTTTGCAGTGATGAACTGCTTTGTCGTAGTCGTAGAATCGATTATATTTCGTTCCGATATCCTGATTTGAAACGCTGACAGTATTTAGTCAATACAATGACACATAAAATAGGGAGAGTGCGTGTAGAATAATATGTGTATTGTCAACAAACTGCGGCAAAACCTTCGTTTGGAAACGTGAAAAGATGTCGTATTGTGACGTCGCAAACAGCTCGCACTCAGAAACAATGACCACCATACGCCACTGATTGCATTTCTTGGTTACAAATATTCGTAGTGTAAACAGCAGTCTTGGTGTAAAATTGTAATGAGGTTTGGAGTAGGAGCTGGAACTTTTTTTTTGGAACAGGAGAAGTCAAAGAAAGTGACTCCAATGACCTCTGGTGCGCTTTCACTAGAAAGCTAAATGCAAAAACCCAAACTACAGTACCTTATACTCCCGTATTTATTTGTTATTATGCATCACAGATGGCCACCGAACCGGAGTACCGGAGTCGACTCCAGCAGGATTGTGCGTTTTTTGGACACCGATTCGGGGCACAGTCATAACGTTTTGAAAAAACCGGACCTGGATCCAGAGCCACTTCTCATTTTTGGTAGTTGCAAGAGTCTCAATAGTCCAAAAAAGGAAAAAAAGGCTTAAAGCAAGATGTGATTTTTTGTTGCGGAGATGGTTTTCGGAGTTTGAACAGATGTCAGTTCTCAAATTAGAAAAAAAGTTAGGAGTGTTGCTGCGGATTTCGTGTCCCGCAATAAAAACATCAAATTCCGAAGAGAGACCGAAAATCCTGTCCGCCATCAATCAAAGCACAGTGCCAGTCCAACATATCTTTTTCTCACGCGAAGATGATGACGCCGTTCCATTCGAGACAGGAGCGTCATCAACACCAGAAACACCAACCAGTCAACAACCAATCTGAACGCCTGAAGCCGCATAGTCACCAACCGTCGAATCGCTCAACTTATGAAGAAGAAACCAATGGCCAGAGTTGAACCCAGCCGAAGAACGCTGCCTGCGATACCAAGAGCAACTTGCGTGAGTGTGCACGGTTGTCGCTTTCATTGGTTGCCTGTAAAAGGCGGAGCTCCGGAAATAGCGGAACTTGGTTGCGGAGGTTTGATGACGTAACCGGAGTGGAAAAAAGTTGCGTTGCAAAATCAAAAAAAGGAAAAATAGTGAAGGAAAAATGTTGTATCATTGCAACTTAATATGCGTTTCACCCAAACATGGAATACATGGAAGTTTGTGATGTTTAAAAATTTAATACATTCACCACTGTTGAAACCTATTTTTTTGTCCCCAAACCATTGTGAAACTCAGATAACGAAAAATATTAAAACTTCAAAATACACTTTTTTTACTGTAGTTTAACATCACCTTTTGCAGTAAAATTATTTTTGCTGCCGTTTACATCTCATTGCTCAACGAAAAATATCGGTTTTAACGACTCCGGGTACGTCATCAAACCTCCGCAACCAAGCTCCGCTATCTACGGAGCTCCGCCTTTTACAGGCAACCCTTTCATTTATTCTTAACTCTTTCAAAAGATACCCGCCACTGATGCCACACTAATGTAAACACTGATGTGTCGAGCGATTTGGGTCAGATTGGGCCTGACAGTCGGAGGCGGTCAGGAGCTCGTGTTTCCCGCTGGCATTCGGAAGGTCTTCCATTGCTGCATGCTGTAAGTGGGGCCGGATTTACTTGGCGTTTATCCGCGGCCGAGTTCCCGACCTACAGCAAAGTTACCTTGACAACAGTGGCAATGAAACTGCTTTTTGGTGTCTTTCGGGCGGCGTCAACGAAACCGCTGGGGCCACAGACTGGAGATACTGAAGGCGCCTCACCGAGGACAGACAAAGGTCCCGCAGGCAATAATAAACAGTATAGTGGTCAGCGAAGGACCAGGACCGCATACACATGAAAGTTCGTTCCGGCATCTCAGAAAATTATGTGAAACAATCATCACATTTGAAATGCTCTGTTTCTGCCTCTGAATGCCTAGCCCGGCAAAAGAAAATAATGTCATGAATCTTAAAAAAAAATTAAAACTCGTGGTTTCACATGTCATTTTGTCTCGAAAAAGTGTTGGCGCAACAAAAGTTTCCTTTTGTTCTTTGTGTGCGCTAAGTGTTTTGACGCCCGAGCGAATAAAACACTTGTGCAGTGAGAAAGTGTTAAAACCGCTGGCTTTGATCAATGTGTCAACTTTAGTCTGGTAGTTCTCTTTCTCATGTCGTCAATTCAGCTGTTAGGTTACAGTATGGACGACTTTACCCCTGGGTCTTTCATGCGCCGAAAGTACTATTGGGGGAAGGTGCTCGCTTAGCGGGGTCAGTAGTGTTCGCTTTGGGGATAAAAACCTAACGTTAAAAAAACGACTTAACAGGAGCCAGTTCTGGATCAGAATTCGAATTTCGGAACATGATCGAAGTAGGAGTCAATAAATTTGACTGCATAACCGTCAACAAACTTCATCTCTGGCATTCCTTTGGTTTTCAGTACTTTATTGTGTTTTGTGGAAAGTTTTCGGAGTGTTTTCCGGTGATTTCGCCGGATTTTTCCGGTGATTTTTAGTATGAACGAGATATGTCAACTGGGCCCAGGAGCGTAAGTAGGGGGGCAAGGGGGGCGCAATTCCCCGGGCGCCGAGTCACTATGGTGGCTCCAAATCATTGCTGGGGGCGCTGAATGGCTGCGGGGGGCGCCAAAAAGTCACAACAATGTCACAAGTACTTTCTTCAATACAGTAGACCTACATTTGCTTCCGAAAGACCTCAGTTTCGAACACGGTGGCGCCAAACTTGCTTCTTACCCCTGGCGCCATCTAACCTTGTTACGACCTGGCTGGTCCGCGCTCCGCCTTGTGCGGATTTGGAAAATTTCACCGCGCACTGGGCGCGCCGTGTGACTTTAAAATTGAAATCTGCACCTCTGCCGCGTACCGCGTGGACCTTTTACATCTAATAATAAGGTTTGCAAACCAAACGACTTTTCGTAAGTTATTGTTTTGGACAGTGATGCAGGAGGCGAGTGGGCAGACATCCCCCCGAAAAAAATTGAAATCTCAAAAATCTAGGCAAAATCACTGAAAATCCGGGCAAAAATGACGCCCAGTGTTGTTTGACTTCAAAACATTGCGCCCAACATTGGCAGAAAAACACATGAAGACTTTTTCTTGGTTTGTTTGTTTGGAGGTCGCACCAAAATAAGGTCTTCATGATCTTTGTGAGAGAAGAAAATTTGTAGGTTAAGATCTCCAAAATTTTTTCGGGCAAGTTGGTGGAAATTCTTCCTCCATGTGCTTGTTGCCAAATGCAGCGATACAGATGAATGCTTTTGACGTTGCGTACAGCTAGGCAGGTATGAAAAATCTAAGGGTTTTTAAATCCAGTCCGTTGGACTTGTCCATATTGCCTGAGTAAAGCTTATGTTGTGGTGTTCACATTAGTTTGCACGAACAATTCATCAATCTGCTCCCGATCCAAAAGTTGTCAAGTTTAGAAACTAATGTGTTGTCAAATCGATGAAAAGAATTTTTGTTCAAATGAAGGCGACAATACTTCAATGTTTCTTCCGCATTTCCATCAAAACTGCGTCTGACTGACATTACGAAATTAGAGATTGCAATAACAAATGTCTGCTGCAAGCAGGGCAACTTGCTAATCGCGAATCTACTGTAAAAAGAACGCTTGTAGCTGATGAACGAATAATAACCAAGTGTTTATCAAATGTTTTTTCGGTGTCCCCAGATTTCCTATACAATCTCATTTCAAACACGATTAAAATAAGTCTTTCTGGCACAGAAGGTGTGCAACTAGCATAACATATCAGTCCCCTTACATAAAATATCTATACATGCCCTGCATTACGATTGCGTACTATACTTAGTTGAAAACAGACGCTTAGACATCTTTTCAGAAAAGTCTTTCATGAAACATTTATTGAACAACTTAACGACAATAAAAAGTCTTTGTAAGAAATGTAATAAAACTGGTTTGAACTGCTTCAAGTTGATATATTAGCGCTGAAAGCAATAAATATATTTTTACGTTTCCGAAATGTGTGAACTTCACGAAAAACATGCCTGAAATAGTGCTACGTTTTTTTGTGTCGAAAAAGAGTTTGTCTTTCAAATCTTCACAATGCGACACAAAGCGGCAAAGCGGGACAATGTTTTTCACGCACGATGGCGCAACAAGATACAAAAGTTTTCAAAGGATTTACAACAAAGAATTTTTCTTCGCTAAATCGCATACGATGTTGTTGACCTGATCAACAACTGAGTTCAACGCACTGTAGCTGGGCGCCATTATTTTCATTTCGGACGAAGATGCAATCGCCTGGAGTTCGGCGTTTGATGACGTGCCGTTGACGCCAATCGCAATGACGTTTGTCTTTTTCCGGAGCTCCCGAGCATATTTGTTGTTGAATGCAACAGGTGCACCGCTGGGAGCTGAATCGAAACATAAAAGAATATTGTGAAAGGAGCACGAGTTAAAAATTTCGTTGTGAAAAAGGTTGCAGGAAATGACTAAATGATTGCAGGAAATGACTAAATGACCAATAGACATCCGACTCCAGTCAAAAAATATGCCAAGGGGGGCGATGTTTGAAGAGGTTCAGAATCACTCAGTTTAACTTTGCTCAGCAAACCCAAATAAAAAATACGCAATTGCGATTCATGGAACGTACATTTGATAAAATAAACTTTAGGGCTGGCCCAGATTTTGAAATTGCGTTTCATTACCTCGGACCTTGATGTATGGCACACTCTCCTCCCTATGTTTATGCAAACTCGCTGCATAGTGTTATCGCCTATATATTTCTAACAACCTATAATCTTTTGCTTTACAACCAAAAAACGATCATTGTCTTTTATTTTTTTTATAATGATTCAATATTCAAGCAAGTAATCGATCCAATTTAACGAAAGGCTGAAACTGAGTTCTATGTTACTTTTTTCATAAAATGGAAGGAAGATCATCTGCGGAAATGCTTTCCGCAAGGTGCTAAATTCACACATTCTGAAAAAAGGTTAGAGTTATGCAGCTTGGGTTAAAATTTTTTAAGATAATTTGCAAGATCGCAGCAAACGTTCTGCGCCAAAGCAGATACTTAAGATCAATGTGGCTTGAAAAGGTGCAAATAAAAAAAGCGAATGATGCATCTTGCTAGCGGCACAATTAAAACAGGGCATTGCAGGTACTAGCTTCGCTACTACTGAAACTATTCAGAAACTACTGATCATTGATTGAATAGGTTTAGCATAAGTGATATAAACGCAAAATGCAGTGCATTTACGGGTGAATGCATAGGCAGTCTGACAATGCACAAAGCATGTGTTTTACTGACAATTCAGTGGTTTGTTAATTCTCCAAATAGATACTTAAATCAAAGCTACCTTAATTCATTCGCGATTTTTTGCACGTACAAATGCGCAAGTACAAAATACACAAGTAGGGGCAAACCGCTTGTGTGTGCATTAATGTGTGCGCATACGTAACGTAGAATAACGCGTTTCGCACGATTCCTAAGTGGAGGAGACCTACTTCATCAGCACAAAATTATTTGAAGAAATCGTCGTGCACTGGTTGTGCAAAAATTTGCATGAAAAGGTAAATAAAAACGTGGGTATAGTCATGATGGCAGCGGTTTTCGTTTGAAAGACCGTAACCTGTCAATTAGTATGCCAATAGGCTGCATAATAGACACATTTTGAAACTCTTTTGTAATAACTGTGATGGGGAGTCGCGTCACATGCCTAGAGCGCGCAATCAGGAAGTATTACAAAGATGCAGTTACACACAAGCAACAACACAGTCGAGTGAACCTGGTCGAGCAGGGAATCCCCACTGTTGTTACTTGCCCGCTGCATTTTTTTGAACTCATGGACTTGGCGCCAGGCCCGTCGCCAGGATTAGCAGCAGGGGGGGCCAAAAACCAGAAGGGGGGGGCCACATTTTTAAAATAGAGTATTGGATGTATGCAGCAACCGATGGGCCAAACGTGAAATGGGGGGGAACCGATTTAATATGGGGGGGCCGGGCACCACTAGCCACCCCGCTGGCGACGGCCCTGCTTGGCGCTTTTTCCTGGGCGTGTTCGCATTTGCCATGAGGAGCCGCAACAAAACAACGCAAATAGACTCCACACTCTTAAATTTTCTTTGGTCGAAAACCCGTTTCTTCCGGAAAAATAATTAATTTGGCAAAAAAGGTCACCAGCAAAATTACGACGGTTCGTTTGAAAACTCTAATCTTGCAAAAAGTTTTGAAGCTTTGGAAAGAAAAACGTGGCCAAATCTTAAGTCACACGAGCTACACAAGGTAAGAATTCCTTTCTTCCTGTGAACGACATTTTGATTTCAGCTTGCCTGTTCAGTGTACTTATTTGCGGTAACAGAAAGTGGATCTGTTCTTCTGCGTTAACTGACAACGGGAACTACGCCTCATTTGGTGTGAAACTTAAACCATTCTGCATGGTATAGGCAAAAGCGTTACCTGCTCTGAACAAAATGACCAATTTCAGGGCATTGGGTCGTGACTTATATCCGCTGTTTCTGGGAGTGCCATCAAAGTAATCTTGGTACAGGGTTCTCAGCACGTCTTCTGTATTCACATCGCCCCCGTTGTAACGCAACCAGTTGACAGCTCCAGCAACGTTTCCAGTTGTAGAGAATCTGTGGAAAGAAAGCTTTTGAAATGTTTTTTTTATTGCTTTCATACAAATAAATTCAAAACATCGTTAACCTTTAGTTTTGCCTACGTTCTGCTGCCAATTTTCTGGGCCTATAGCGGTTACAAATTGTGACCCACCGGACAAATACCGCGAAAAATCATTCGCATGTTTGAACAGTGTTTGCAAAAGTCACCGAAAGTTGGAAACGTTGCACAAATTTTAAGTAATTCAGGCATCTATAACATTTTGGCGGAAAAAGCTCCATAACATTTTGGAGGCAAAAAACTAAAATACTGGAAAGAGGACAACAACTGGTGCGACGTTTCAGAAACAAAAAATGGGGTGAAAAGATTTTGTCTTGTCCAAATTTTTTTTCCGTACGGCTACGCCTTATTTCCCTTCAATAACGTTTTACTGAAGTTACTTGTTTATGAAACACGACGCCTTACCTTGCAAAGTTGAACATTGTGTAAGATCTGGTGTAATACTTTATTGCTGCAACCCTCGTGCTTAGCCCGTTGACGAAACTAACAGCAGGTAGTGACTTCAGTATTTCAATCATCATAGCCTTGCACTTTTGCAAGCCGCTATAACCGTTGCGTCTGGACGTGTCCATCACGAAAACAACGTCAATGGAAGGAAGGTTGCATTTAAGGCTAACAGTGACTTCGACGGGTACGCTTTTGCCAACCCGTTCTGGTCCTGGTGGATTTGGTTGTCGTGCCTCAGCCCTGCGCAACAATACGTTTTATTGTGCGTGTGTCGAAAATAATGTTTCTTTTGCGTAAATTGCAATGCAGCCATTCATGCTGTGGTTTCTTTCTGTTATTTAGGTCAGTGGTTCCCAACCGCTGGCCTGCGGCCCGGCATAGATCCGTGAGGCATTTGCTACCATTTGAACAGAAACAATAAATTTATTACAGTCATTTGTCAAAGTATATGAATACCAAAGAAACAACAACATATTGCAGCAAAGTTGAAACTTGTGCATCATACACTTCAAAAAAAACAAGCCAGAAATATCGTTACATCGCCAAGAGAGCGCTGAAAACCCTGTTACCATTTCAAACGCTCTATCTGTGAAGCTGTGTTTTCTGTGTTGACGGAAGCCAAGACCAAATCATGTACTAGACTGTACATAAGAACTACACTGTGGTTTGCACTGACTACCACCACCCCTATGTGGAAATACAGTGTCTTACTGCCAGAGAAACAAGCGTTTCCACTGATTCAGCTTTGTGATAGGTTTCATTATATTCACACGCATTGAGTTTTCATTAGTTTCATTTCACTGTAGCCTATGTATTTGCTGCACATTATAGGCAGGTCCGTGAAAATAGTATCTACATTAAAACGGTTCGTTTAGTGAAAAATAAAGTTGGGGATCACTGCTTTGCGCAAACGCTTGTAGTGGCCATGTAGGCCTACCTTCATTTCAAGAAACTTACTTCACCTCCAGGGAATATCACACAGCTTTAAAATCTTTGCGTACTTTCTTTTAAGAAAAGCTCGTTTAATTACACCAGAACATTCTCATGTGCCGTCCCCCAGGAGGTTAATTAATTAATTTGTCGTTTTTAGGCCATAACTTGCCAACCACTAATGCTACATAGCCGATCAAGTGCTCTACAACGCGGAATTTCGCCAAGTTTATTTTGAAAGGAAAAACAAGAAAATTGTCACTTGAGCTTTTTTTCTCAGGCCCCGATGACGTCATCCAAATTCCTCTGACCTACCCCAGTTGTGACGTCACTCAAAAGAGTTCAAATCCAAAACTTTCCAAGTTTTTTTATCCAAACTAGGCTTTCTGTTTTTTTTCAGTGTTTGAACTGCTCTCTAGCTCTATCGGTTGGCAAACTATGGCCGAATATGTCCGAACCACAATTGTGGCTTGCGCCAACGCTAAGGAGTTAGAATATAAGCACACATAGCTGGATGCTGCGTGGCGCTAGCACATCAATCGAAAATAAACACAATGAGAAATAGAAATGAACGTTTTCCTGCTGTGACTATTTGTAATGCAGAAAATAGCGAAAAATTTTGGAGAATTTGGGCAGCAGAGCTTGTTTAAGACGTATTTTTTGCATTTGGTGGAAAATAACATTAAGCGAATTACAAAAAATCAGTTCCTCGGACACTTGTTATCTGTTTTCTGATTTGACATTAGTTGATTTAATTGAGCCTTAGCTAGGTCTCTGAGGTCAGAGCCTAACTTGAAACTAACCATTGCGAAAACTACGGGAAGGGTGTACAAGAGTCGGTAAATATTTCCTTCTGTTTGACATAGAGTTGCTTGGAGCTATTCGTGAATTGACATGAAATGTGACATCCATAGTACCAAAAAGTAATTTCTGAACTCTTTTTCCCTGAAAAACAATAACTAAAAAAACAAAAATTGTCACATATACATGCTATGTAAAAATGGTCTGTCAATTGGGACATAGACGAGTGGTAGCTTATGCCTGCACTTATAATTTGAATAAGCTATAACCAAAACATTTAGACATAAGATAGTTAGAATCTATTCCAAAACTAAATTCAAAAGTGTAGTTGCTGTAATTGATATAAGGCAGACACTTAAACTTTTACAGCGTACCTGACTCTAATCGTGTAAGTTGTCGAGGCTGTGAGGCCGGTGATCGTTACCTCAGTGGAAGTGTGGTCGGTTATTGTCCTCTCCAATCGCCCCGAAGTTTTAGTGACCACAAATATCGTGTATGACGTCGCTGACTCTACAGCCTCCCATGAAACAGTTGCACTGCAGACAAAAGTGAAGCCAAAGTGAAAACATGAAACAGCTTAGACGTTTTAATGAGTTTTTCATCAACAACAGTGTGGGGTTGAACATAATCGACAGACCACGCCAGCGATTCAAGTATTGTTCGTTTTCCGGATTCGACTGCCTGCATATCATAAGCAGTTTTATTTCAAGTTTTTCATAAGCAGTTTTATTTTAAGGAACGGTCGCGCTTCAAACAAAGCAAAACAATTATTGTAAATCGTGGCCTGGTTTCAAGTTTTCATGAATTGAAAACGGTTTGTAGGTTACTGTATTTACTCAACTGTAAGCCGCGGCTTATAAAGATTTTTTTCATCATTTCGTGCGACTTACAATCAAGGGCGGGTTACGATCGAGGGCTGCTTACATTTCTTTTTTTAGCTTACCAAAATGTCTAGGTGACGCCTAGTTTTTCTTTGACTACGTTTTTTTGACTGGACCCTCTTTTCGCATTATCTTTCCTCTCTTCAGCATCACGTGCACATCCGTCACAGGAGGGATTATGACGAACAGAAGGCAGTTGTAGTGGTGAAGCATCATTACCAGGGTTGATAATCAAACACGAAGCATGCTATACACGAAAGCATCTCAGAGGTTTAGGCAACCTATGGTGAAGTGCGGCTTACAACCAAGGGCGACTTTCAATTAAGGGCTGCTTACAATCGAGCAAATACGCTATATAGCACCAGCTACCAGTGGTGGCGCTGTTTCACGTCGAAATGACTGCAAGATCTTTTTCGCTTAAATATACTCATATTTTTTATTAAAAAACTTGTTTATGATATCAATCAATTTGTGATCACAGCAGTGCATGCAACATTTTCCATCGTTTACCAACTCAATCAAAAAAGCAAGTGCGGCTAATATCTCCATAGATGCACACTACAAATCCCGTGTAATACTATTGAAACAAGCCGTGGTGCTCGATTAGGGAAACCACACAAAAAGCAAGTCAGCAGCCATTCTATACGTAAGCTTATCATTACAAGGAACCTGGCCAAAAAGATGAGACGGTTAGGTGAAATTCTGTAATCTTTATATCTTAGAAAGAGCAAATTTGGTTACTACAGAAACTATACGGATAAAAGAGTGAATGTCGCATCATTATTTTGACCCAATTACCTGCTTGTTGTGGTGCTTTTTACTGTTAACTTTGCTGGAGGGTTGACAACCAATGGTACTTCGGTTTGGGGTGTTGATGTAGTCATCGTGGTAGCGACAGAAGAATCGGTTGTGGCAGGAGTGGTTGTTGCAGGAGTGGTTGTTGTAGTAGTGGTTGTTGTAGGAGTGGTTGTTGTAGGAGTGGTTGTTGTAGGAGTAGTTGTTGTAGCAGTGGTTGTTGTAGCAGTGGTTGTTGTAGTAGTGGTTGTTGTAGGAGTGGTTGTTGTAGGAGTGGTTGTTGTAGGAGTGGTTGTTGTAGGAGTGGTTGTTGTAGGAGTGGTTGTTGTGGCAGTGGTTGTTGCAGTTGTTGTTGTAGGAGTTGTAGTTGATTGCGTAGCGGTGGTGCCACCAGTTGCAGGCTCTGAAAACCTTGTATCCACTTTTCCAGTCACAGCGGTGCCTTCATAATCAGCACCCACAGCTTTTTTCCCGCTAGTCTTGCCGCCTTTGAAGGGACTGAGGGGACCGGGATCCACTTCTCCAGGATTAACGGAAGCAACGCGTGCGTAGTAAATGGTATCTGGCGCAAGACCACTCACATAAATAGTGGTTCTTGCCAACTTGGCGTTCATATAGACCACAGTCTGCATGTCGTTCTTGTAGATGATGAGCATGTAGCGCTGTGTTAAAAAATCATAGCTTTTGCACTGCAAGTTGGAATAACTGCTATTATTTGCTTGTAGGACTCTACATCAAACTCCAGAACTCGTAATTAAGAAGTTTAAAAAATGCTGACTATTACAAACACTCCTTGCAAAAAGAAAAAAACAGCAAATTCGTTCCAAAAAATCTGAATGTCACATTTCAAGCGCTGGTTCAAAGCAGAGAAACCGAACCTGCCGTTTTACATTTGTTGACAGAAAAAACAGTACAAAATTTGTGATGAGTCTGATGACAAAAGTTTTCTAAAATTCAAACGTAACTGAGTCTTGAAAAACAAAACGCAATTTTTTAAAATTTCGGTTATCTTCTTCCGCCATATTTTTTTTCGGTTTTCCGGACGTGTCGTTTTGTGCTGCAACAGCTGCCGGTGGCGTTGCTGACGGGGGCGGGGGTGTGACTCGGCACGGGGGGCAGGGGTATGAC
>JGI24158J21664_10009355_pt1 | contig 13078 bp, 7 predicted proteins | sample Ectturendosymbi3_FD_21664 | JGI IMG/M metagenome (IMG submission 21664) | reverse complement strand
AAATTCATGTACAGCCTGTGTCCAGTAAGGAAGCTCGGGATGGTCGAGTGGGCAGTAAAGCGCAAAATTAGTAAAGTTATAGTTGAAAATAAACTTTACTCTCACAATAGTTTTGCTACCTGAGTCTAAGAATACAAAGTCTTACGGACGGGTGTGATGAGAACGTTTTATGATTTATAACTTACTGGCAGTACTCGAGAATTGGTACTGATTATATTTACGCAAACTGCGATTTTTTTACCGCGGGTTTGTTTTATGGAGAAACACATGTCTTTTGGCGCTGATAATACTGACATAGCATGAAAATATCTGTGATGAGATCACAGCGAGTGCAGGTTTGTTGCCGCATTTCAAATTTCTTCAGAAACTGTACATAAAAGGAATTTCGAAGTTGAATGATAACCAATGACGTCGCATAATCAATCAACTGTGATGTTGGTAGTACGCATGTATTGAACCTTACGAAGACCCTCTCAACATAAAATTCTCCCTGCCGCCCACTGCAAAGCTCTTTGAAAAGCTGTTAAAGTTTTGTTCAGTTAGAGCAGAGTGATTCATTCGTGTTTTGCTCGGCTAAAAGACCCCGTAATGTTTGCTAAATACGTCGTAATATTTGTGTCAGTCCCGTCGCCACGGGGGGCTTTGGTGGGCTTAGCCCCCCAAACAAAAATCCAAGCCCCCCAAAATTGAAACGTGAAAAACAATAAATAAGTGGAGTTTTGGTTAGTTTTATAATGTGAAGCACCACCGCACAAACGAAAAACCTTGCCGCAGAACTGCAAATCCCCATTTTGAAAACGTTCTGGCAACGGTTCTGATTTGTGTTGTTCATCTTTCTTCCCTTTACTCAATTTTTTTTTCAGGTTGGAAACTTATGAGGCAGGCATACAAGAAACTTGGTCAAAATGAACCGGAAGATCAAACTGACTTTGCGAAGTACCTGATTGAAACCCACGATTATATTGACTCTTCCAGAGTTGCCATTTGGGGTTGGGTGAGTGGTTAATTACGAGATACTTGTTCAAAACTTTTTAAACAGATTTGCATTTTTCGTTGAGATAATAAAGTAAGTACTCTCCACAAGGGCGACAAACAAGGAATCAATCAGCATTTGGAAATCGATTTTAGTGAGATGGACCTTTTCTCTGAGACAGATTCATCGTTAAATGATTTTCAAACAATTTTCGTCTACTTTGGATGAGTTACAGATTTTCTTGCCATCAATTAATTTCAAAATTTGATGTGGGTGAGTTTTTAACAGATATCGTCATGATCATGTGGACCCCAAATTTTTGAAAAGGTTTCAAAAAACAACATTTAATAATACATAACTGTAAAATCCTACCTGAATGCAAGCGTACAACTCCACTGTCTGTTGAGCAGCAAGCGGATACAAGACCTTGTGCGAGCAAAAGATTTTTGCATCAGTTTGAACAAATCCGTTATTATTCCATGAAAATCTTCCATAATTAGATCGACGGCTGTAATTATTTGATCGTGTCAAAGACGCACTAAGGCTACTTTTGTAATAGCTTATCGTAGTTTATAGGTCTACATAGTGCTGCATATCAAAATGGTATATCTTACAAAAAAAATCAAACAACATATTGCAACCGCAAAAGGACAATTTCTTTTAAAATGGAACACGTTTAATTTGACTTGCACAGTAAATTATTTAATGCAAGCCATGCATCGCTTGTGTTTGAAAACACACAACTCCATCGAAACATAACTATATCCAGACTTTTCCTTTTAAATGACACAAAAATGATAATTTAAACAATACTTTGCGTGCTTTTATGGAAGCAAAGTCGTCTATGATTTTAGCCTTTCGCTCTTTCGTCCCTTTCTAATCTCATCAAAGCTAGATCATACAACCTGCCCTGACTTATTGTTAGCCATTGAGGCCCGGAGGTATAAAAGGACCAGTTTCAGTTTACTGAAACATCGTTCGCAGCTTCCAATAAATATAACTGCCATCGTCAACATTTGTTTGCAAAGCAATTCGAAGAATGTCAGGACTTCAAGACGCGATAATTTTAAGTTGCACGACTTGAAACTAGCGTTTGCAATCTAGAATCTTCTCGTATATAATTGCTTGCCATCTACATCTGAACTGCAAGGGAAGGTCGGGTTAGTTGACTCATTTTGTATTTTATAGCTTGAAACTGCGATGTTTTTCTTTCTGGAAAGCTTAATTTTATACAGTGTTAAGNTCAACTCTTTGCCTCGGCCCATGCTTTGTTTCAGTGTGATAATACGTCGGCAATTGACATTTCCGGTTTTTGAATAAATCATTCACTCGTTTTGAGTAAATCATTGTAAAGAAAAAGTATTGTATATTAGCCAAAAAGAGCCAATCGTGACTGACAAACTACATAAATGACTGCAACTTTTAAAGCAAATAAACGAAGGTTTATTCATTTATCCATCCACCTTTCGCAGCAAATCCGGTAGATCCCAACGACGTCCCTTCTAGCATAGATTAATTATTATGTAGACTATTCCCAAAGAAATTCTCCGTAGGTTCAACACACCGTTAACCATAACTAAGAAAGGTATCCATCATTTTTTCAAAATATGTGATGCTGCTTTATAAGGTAGTTTTACATCATGTCTCACTGAGTCAACTAGGACGACCACCACTGTGTCACTAACCTTTCGGTGCTTTAAATCAATAAAATCTCAAGCAATAATTTTCTGCTGCGAAGCAAGCTACCAACATTATATGAAATGTGGAGTGGTGCTTAAGCTATAACCTGCCAGAAATATTGTTTTATACATGCACCTACAAGCGGAGATATAACCCGACGAACTAAATCTAACAATATTTACTTTTTTGGATCAAAAACATACTTTCTGACATAACTTTTCAACCCTTATGACACGTCAACTTTACGTGGCAGTCATTATAGAATATAAAAACGAAACCATAGAATATCTTTTGCGCTATCTCACAAGGCCGGGTAGATACTGGCGGTGAGTCAACTATGCTGCTGAGTCAACTTACCCGACCTTCCCCTACACAGATCCTAAATTGTCATACGTAGATTTTAGTTTCTCACAGTCAGGACCTTATCACAAGGCCTTGGACAACGAACAGTAAGCCAAATTTGGACAGAAAAAGCTAGATCTAAACAAGACCAACAAATCTTTTTAATGAATTAACATTTTTTACTCAACTACTGGCACCGTAATGATATAAACTGCTGATTTTTCGAGGACTGATTAATGTCCTCTACCTTAGTCTCTGGACTGGGGCATTGTGTTCAGCCTATTTATCGGACACTAGTGGCCATCGAAGAAAATTCGTGAAGTCGGATTGGGCCACAGCAGCTTAAGTAATGTGTAAATCTGTAGGACCTCAGCAGCAGTTATTTGCGTAACAGTCAGATTCTCACAGCCACGGACTTAAACTCGTCTCAGCCAGACAGGGGCGTAACGAGGGGGGCACAATTCCCCGGGCTCCGAATCACTATGGGGACGCCAAATGACCGCGGGGGCGCTGAAAAGTAAGTCCCTACAATTTCGCATATAGGCTACATTCTTGAATACAGTAATTTTGCTTCCGAAAGATCTCAGGTACGAACGTGGAGGCACCAAACTTGTTTATTGCCCCGGGCCCCATTTAACCTCTTTATGCCTCTGTTTGGCCTACGAGCGTTCTTGTTCTGTCACAATGTCTGACCATCGTGTTATGTCACAATACCACAGTTTTGTCATAGTGCATGGTGGTGCTGGCGTAACACGCCCGACTTATTACATATTAGCCTAATAGGTAAGGGGCTGTGTTGATGCAGCTTTGCAGTTAGTGAATGTATGGGGCGCAAATGAAGGTTCAAGAGACTGTAAATAAAGCTTTTAATTTTTTCCAAGCAATTTTTGCGTCCCTGTCAAAGTGGCGCCCATGGCACGTGCCATGCCTACCATATCCCAGATACGCCACTGTGTAGAACCCATGCTCAGCTCATGTATGATAGAATTTTCAACAATACGTTTGATAGAGTTGTTTGAGAGTAATGATTTCCAACACTCTTCAGCATGCTAAAACGATATTTGAGTTGAAAAATACTGTGTTTTTTACTTTATCTGAAGTAATCGTTTTTTGCATTTTTCATGTGATGCATATATCTTTCAGCACACATGATTGCTTCGAAACAAGTTAGTTCAACCAAATACTGTCACCTTCGTTCATTTTCAGTCTCGTAGCTGCGCAACTAAAGGTTTCTTCAAAGAAAGCTTTACCTTATTTCAGTATTTTTCAGTCAAAAACAGCAATATTTAATAACTCCATCATAAACACTGCACTTTTGTTGCACTTCTTTCGAAGTGATGAGTTTTCAGGCGTTACGTTTTCTTTGTGCCAATTTTCGAACGCAAGCGACAAGTTGCGTTGCTGGTAGGTGCGGAAACTTCGATTGCGCTACTGCAGTAAATATTACATCTGAAGATGAACTGTGCTGCACCAGATTCTACCTTCCGACTCATTCCACACGATTCATCGCATAAAAAACTGTGTCCTGCATTTTCTACAGCAATCATCAAAATATTGCAGTCTTTTACAACTGCAAAAAGAAGACTTGATGTTTCAAACTGATTTAATAACAATAATAATAGTAGTTTTTCTTGCAGACTCGTGGTCCATATCACAGACGCAATCATACAACACAAGAGCTCAAAAAATGGTTAGCCAAACAGTAGCGCATTACAGAATTGGTGTTTGTACGCGACCAACATTGAGAGGAGGAAAACACTTTAACAGCACACAAATGTAGCGTCATTCACCTATCGTAATGCAGGAATCCCAGTAATGGGAGAGAAATGAAGGCATTCTAACATCAAAACTTTGAGGCAAACAGCTAACAGAGAAAAAAAGTGAACAGTAAGTCACATGGAGATACACATTGACGCACAGAGGCATGCAAACTGTTCCGATCAAGATTTCACATGCTTGCAATGTATTTATCATGAGATCGACAGCCAAATTAATTTTCCTGAATTTTAAAGCAGGATAGGGTAATTAGGATTTTACTAGTTATGTTTCTTACTTTTTGTTGCTTCGTTTGCACACATTGCACGCACAATTTTTTTTGCCACAAAAAAGCAATACTGATGAGACGCGAACACCGAAACAATGCACAAACAACTACTGCAGTTGGTTCACGATCACACAGGAGCATTAAATAATTGAGCAAAAATGAAGATTTGTAAAAAGCATCAGACATTTGAAGTGATCGGATAAAATAGTTAGATGAAGATGTGCATCGTAGAAAAAAATCGATGCAAATTGTTTCTCAGCAAGGCATCGAAGGTCCTGACACAATATCTAACCTGGTGTGGGTGAACACTTACATTTCTGGGTATGTAATACATGATTCGGTAAGCATTATTATACGCAGCACGTAAGCTCTTCATACTAGTCAGTGTGTATTTGCTCCGCAATTGGCAAGCAAACATTGACATGCAATACACACGAAATGAGTGTTTTTACTGCAGGAGAGCACTGATCGAAAGTGCCTCTGAGTTTTTTTGCTGCACACTACACGTACACCGTGCAGAAAAACATTTGTTGGAGGAGGTTGTTTCTACTTTTTTGGGTGAAAACAACACCAATTGTTTTGTTGCAATTAAAAACGATTTCGTGTTCAGCAGCATAGTCACCACAAATATTCAGAAGACATTACAGCCCACTAATACTGGGGCTGAACGCGCATATATCATCAGCAAACATTTTAGAAGTTGCGCATGGTTGCAACTAGCGAAAATGCACTATACGAGTAAAAATAGAAGCTAAATTATTTTTAACTATTGAAATAATTCTCCTTTTAGCTTGGGTTCTTTTGAATACTTAAAATGCTTCTCCTTCGGACATGCTACGTTAAGCACTAGTAAGTTGCGTACAGATTGTTATGGTGGCTTTAGCCCGAACATTGTTATTTACTCTCTTGAAAGTAAAGAAACAAATCAATTCTCTGGTCGTTCTTGGNTGGATAAAACACTNATAGCCATTGATATCGATACTGAATCGTTGTCAGACATTAGTATTACTAGCGCTCGTAGAAGGTACAGCTTCTTGGGGCAATACCTCTCTTGAAATAGATCATGGTTATTTGTGGGCATCAAGATGTAACACAAGCCCTTATTGAATTGAACTATTGCGAATAGGTTCTATGTGAATAAGATGTAGGGACTGACGATGCGTAGTATTACGTGAAATCGATTTCCTAAAATTTACGATTGATTTCTTTTTTGTTTCACCTGCGGAGTGAAGTTACTTGAATACAGATATATGCAAGTTTGAATCATCGTAAAAAGTTGAAAGCAGAGCCCAGTCGACTGATTCCTCGAAAGCCTAGAGAAAACCTAGAGCTTTTATTTGTGCGAATAGGTTCATTGCAGAAATTTAACATACAGAAACATTTTCGTGAAGAAGAATTTCTGCAAAATGTCGTTCATTTATACAACAAAGCCTGCCTGATGATCTACTTGTAGTGAGAGCAATTTCCACCTTTCATTTTATTAAGAACTATTTAGCTTGTTCCGATTCAAACGTAATGGCTACCAGCGTTACTTAAGCTCAGAAAAACATTCGCTTTGCTTAATGGCGAAATGTTTCTCTGCTTCCAGTCTTACGGCGGGTACATAACGACAAACACGCTTGCCTACGATGGAGGAAGAACATTTCGATGCGGGGTCGCTGTCGCTCCGGTTGCTGATTGGTGTTGGTATGGTAAGCAGCAGGTTTTCGAAATATTGGTGGATAGACGCTTTCAGTCGTTTAGCTAAAATCACGCTTTGAATCCTGGGCAAGCGTATTTCGTCTGGGGTGAGCAAGATAAGCAAGTCACTGTTCCACTTCACTATTACTAACCTGAAACAAAGTTGAAGTGTTTCTATTTATTGAAAAGATGCTCACAGCAGGTGGCAAAGAAATAGGATTGTATAGAAATAAGATTGCATGTTTGTTATAACACAGCTTTGTGCTGAAACCAGATTCCGTTATTAACTTTAGCGTAACTTTCAGATGCAATGTACACAGAAAGATACATGCAGAAACCTACGGAAAATCCGGAGGGTTATCAGGTGGGTACAAAACCTGTTTTCTTTGCTCAAAATCGTAGTTTGACAATTGTAACATAAAAAACACAAGTGACGAACACCTTACCTTCCAGCAGGTTGTTCGCTGATTTTCTCTAAAACAGGAGATTCCAAACATCTTGTCCGTGGGCCATATGTGCTACTACACAACAGTTCGAGGGCCAGACATAAACTCACGATCCAAAATAAAAGTTTGTCAACACATAAATGCTGTTTGATAGTATGGATACTTTTTCTAAAAATAGTGGTGAAAATATTTTTTTGTTCTACCTTCAGATGGGATGGACCTAATATTAAAGAAGACCACATATTTCGGCAACATATCAGCTAAGGTTAGGCCAGCCTTCAGCGCAGTAATACTTAGCCAACTGACATTCACGTGGTCGCCTTACGAAAAGTAATTGTATCAATTCGGGATATGTTACATTCTACCAAATCAAAAATTATTCGTAAATAGCCTATGTTACTTACCCATTATTGATAAAGCGTCTTTGCGCGCCGAATGAAATAGCTTCGCGTACCGGATGTGGCCCACTGACCGTAGCTTTGAGGCCCTGCAGTCTAAAATGTGATTGTCGTGCCACGTACTATTTTTTGAGTCTACGACGTACCCGATCGGGTCAGTAATGCAGGGTACTTTCTTATCTCAGCTGCTCCGCTTAGTGTTCTGCGCGTAGATTTGTAAACAAACCTTAACACAAGCACTATGATTAAAACTGTGGCAATCTGAACCTGTGTTTCTTGCTTTTGAAAACTAAAAGAATATTTAGATATCTGGTAAAATACCTGATCAAAAGCCAATCGTTTTCAGAAAAGTCGATATTCAACACCAAAAATACAAACGTATTTTTATTTTGCATAGAATATATTGATATGATAGAATGTCACCACCAACAAGATGCTCGCCTGCTTGACACGCACTATTTCCAAACCTCAAAATTCCTTTTAATTTAAAACACCCACGTTACAACGTACAAATGTCTTTGAATTTTAGAACTGCATTTACGCAACCAATGTGTATCGGTCGAGAGATGGTCTGACGTACTGATTTCTATGACTTTTTAAGTGCATGTCATCACTTTAGCAGAGCACTGGATCCTAAAGCCCTTAGTTAACAAATAGCTCGGAAACACACACAAAAAATAGAATGTAGGCCCAAATTAATAGGACTTTAAAAGAATAAGCGTTTTTCATAAAAACAAAACAAACGTTGGTTGACAGGGTCGAATCCAGCCAATAAGGTTAAGGGGGCGATTTCAGTGATATTTAGTAGTCGAGTCTCATAACGGCTTCGCTACTGTAAGGAAGATGAAGTATACTTCACAGCACTGCTGTGACAAAACAATGGACGACAAAATGGCCTAATCGCGAAAGTTGTTTTCGAATTATACAAAGTCATGGCGAATAAAGTTATTTTCGTAAGTTTTAGTGGGGGCGATTGGGGCAATCGCCCCTCCTGGATCCGTCCCTGTGTGTTGATGATATATATGAAGCTACAAACCTACAGCAGTCACTACGTTTTGCTTGTACACATTTAGATAGGTTTTAATGCTACTACTCCACACAGCAAGGATCGTTAATAACAGGAAGCATAATGGAAAACCTCAAGAACGTTTCCTACACTCTAATTCACGGAACAGCAGACGACAACGTTCACTTTCAGAATGCAGCAGCGATAGCAAAAGCACTGGTTGAAGCGGATGTCGATTTTGCAAGTTTTGTAAGTTACTGTGCAACAAAATACTACTGCTTATAACAAAGGTTTACAGTCAAAAATTCAGAGCAAGCGGAATCAGGTTCTTCATTATTAAAGTCATAGAGTCTGTTTGATGCTTTTTTTGCTCATGAATGCAGGGTCTGGAAAAAAGATATCATGTTTGCGCTTTCAAAATTACTGTGGCAAAAATATTTTATTGTCGATCACCAAGAAAGCTCAGCATTATTTGAATTTGTGGTTTGGTGTTTTCCAGATTTCCCCGTACCCCTGTAGAAGCTCAGAGACACTAATCCGTGCACTCATTTTTTACATACCACAGTTCTACACCGACCAAACCCATGCAATAAACCTTGGAAATGCGGAACATCATGTCTTTCATCAACTAGATTTGCGATTGTCCTTCTGCTTGGGCAAAGTAAACTCACCCTACGCAACTGGATGATTGCTGATAGGCTGCCAAACGCGACAAGTTTTATGCTCCTGAAAAGAAGGCCGTTCCAGCTGACGTTCTGTGCAATCCGCGTCTGTTGGTTTGATAACTGCCATTCTTCAAATCATTTGAACTGAAACGACTTGCATGCTTGCAGTTGATGAAAACATGGTAACCTACACATTTATGTCCTTGCGTTTAACAATAAACTGGAAAGTTTGCGTTTATGATATAATTTGTACAAATGTATTCTGAAATGAAGTGATTGCAAGGCTTTTGTTTCGTAGACGTAATTCTAGAATTAATGGTATAAATTAGAAGCAAAAAGTGTTAAATAGTACGGATGCATTGCTTCTGTCCTGTACATCGTAGATAAGTTTACGCCAACAAAATTGCGGCTGTTAAAATTGCGCGGCTCAAAAAATGATAGGAGGTTGTATTTCTTGTTTTTACAGCGTAGCGTAACAGTTTTCAACAGTAGTTTCACCTTCAAATTCGCGTGCAACTTCAAGAACGACGTATATTGTGGGTTTCAAGAATTCTAACAAAATTTAAATATCAGAAATTGCACTTTGATGAAGCGCAGCTTTTACACAAAGCACTTGCCTTTGCTGGCTCTCTCAAATGAAAATCGGAATGACAAGTGTTGATTTGATGTAAGTTGGAAAAGCATTTGTCGTGTTTTGTCATTGTTCCCATGCGGAAGGTGTTCGTGCTTTCCCCTGGTTGAAGTGCTTATGTGACTATCGCTTTTGCATCAACGCAGTAAAGAATTAAAATTGTGCCTCCATTCGTCTCAGCTCGAATACAATGAAAAAGCTAGTTGCACTGCATCGCTGCAAGTTTTGGTACCAGAGTTGCAATATTGCAGTTTTAGGGTTGGACGGGTAGTGGTAGCTTGGCAAGTTTAAGCGTTGGCCACTGCTGTATCGGCACATTTCTTACCAACCTGCTTATTTTTGCTAAATCTGAGTTTTGCTTTCTCATTCTGTTGAAAGGTCATATTACTTCTACGTTTACCCAAAGCGGTCTGGTACTTCCACGTTTTCAAATGCAACATGATGCTCAGAATAAATCATTTCACAATTTGTGAGATTTTAACTGGGTACTCTACCCACCTGCTGAAAGGTTTCTCAATATTCTGCTTACCATCATTTTTTTTAATTCAAAAGCAGGGCTGCGAAGTCGGAGCCGGAGTCAGAGTCGTAAGGGGTCAGAGGTTTTTGGGTGGAGTCGGATTCGGATTCCTAACAACACTAGGAGTCGGAGTCGGATTTTTTTGTCCGACTTCGACTCCGGATGTCCAAGTGGATCATTTTTTACATCACACCCTAAGTTGGGAATTCCCGTTGAGATGGTGCAATTTCTTTTGAAACTTTTGTTGAAACAGAAATTTCTTTCTTTGCACCACGATTTCCATTGATTTTAACAACCAAATTTCATTCCCTTGATGTTAAGGAGTCGGGAGNCGGAGTCGAAAACTTTGGAAAGGTCGAAGTTGGAGTCGGACATTTTACCTCTAACNCCACAACCCTATTCAAATGAACTCTGCTTTTTATCCGCTTTTTGGAATTGCCTATGTCAGTGTTTCTCAACCTTCTATGTTTCGTTGGCCCCTTTCAAAGATACTCAACACCAATGGCTCCCTGCACCAGTTTTTTTGCTCCTCCCCACCAAACCTTTGCAGAATCTAAAAGAAACAAGCCCATAAACAAAGATCTACTTGTGGCCCTCAAAGAAACACTCTATGGCCGCCTTGGGGCGCCACAGGGCCCCGTTGAGAGTCCCTGGCATAAACAGATAATCCCAGTCACTATTGACATTTACGCCTGCGTAAAAGCTTGAGGTAGAATTAGATGCTATTAATTCGAAGTGCGAAATATTACATTTAAAATTTAAAAAATGTAAACCGATTTGAATTCGGATGCTAGTAGCTTATAAAAAGTTGGTGCGATGTCGGTTTGCGACCAAGTCGTAATGGAAATGATATTTCGCAGCCAAAAGCTTCCAACGATATGTTCAACATATGTATATTGAAAATGAGCTGAGCAAATAAATATCACATCAGAAATATTCAGAAATGAATATCATATCTTTATACTGATGAGATATGGAAAACAGAATTGCATTTCACGTATTTCGCGATCATTTTCTGATAAATTTTGTATTTTTGACGTTTCATGAAGGGCATCGAAAAGAATCTTTTCATAGGAAAGAATGAGAAACTATACTGTGCTTGCAGAAAACATATTCCACCTACTGAGTAGACATCTTCGGCATTTGTTCTAATATAACTTTTTATGATATAGGTTTTTATTAATTATGTGTTGTCTCAAGTGAAGATCTGTATAGAATACAATAGGCCCGAATAAAGATATGTTCACTGCAATTTCCGGACTGAGCAGAGGTATCTCTTCAACTGTTTGCAACGCGCATGTGGATCATTCAATCATGTTATTTGTCTATAAATGTTATTTTCATCCTTTGCAGCATGATGTATTACAATATGCTCGACAAATTCGGCGCACACCACTTAAAATAACATTGGGTACTCCGGTTGCTTAAACATTTCTGAAGTAAAACTGCCCGAATTGTATTGTTGCAACATTTTAAACAGTTTCGTGTTCGGCAGGGTACTTAATACACAATATACCCAACATGTGTTGGAGGCCACTGATGCTGGGACCTAACATACATATACAGGGGTGTAGTGCTAAAGAGGTGTGGGAACGCTGTTGCCACACGTTCCCACGCCACGACACCCCTGATGTAGGCTAAAGGCGAACTCTAATACCAAATATATCTCAGATGCCCTCACACGCAAAAAGCTCCTTTAGTTTTCGCAATCCACTCAGGGAAGCTGTTATCTACTCCACAACGGCCTGAAAACGTCAAGACTAATTACTCCTCTGAAACGAAGGTAACAAATAACAACATATAAACAACCGCTAATATCAACATATTCCGTAATCAAATGGTTCTTTCCCGGCAGCACGGTTCACAGAACTTTATAGGTTATTGTTTCAAGTTTCACTGGGGCACTTGAAAATTACAATTGCCTTTTAGCTTTTTACGGCTTGGGCTAAATGGATTTAATATCGATGCCATGGCTTTGTGTTTGTAAGAAATAGTAGGAAATACGGACACAAAAATTCCGTGGTTGTGCAAGTTCTAACCCTGTCTCCAGACAAAACCGTTTCATGACTTGAATAATTCACCAACTTTTCCATTATTTTTTGTTAGAAATCAAGATGAAGAAAGAAAAAATAAAAAAGGTCATTGGGTTGTTTATCCTGAAAACAATAATAGGAATTTTACCTTCAACCAGAGGTGCTCAGTATGTCGATCGCGATCTCTACCAGTCGATCTCAAAGGCACTGTGGTAGATCGTATGACATTAACAGCCTGGCTGATTCTATTCAGTGCAAGTCATGAGAGTAAAGACTGATAACGACAAAAAATGTACGTAGTTAGAAGTGTAAACTGTGAACCACAAACGTTGAAAGTGAAACGTTTTTGCAAACACTCTGTTAAAATTGAGACGTCTTAGCAACCATTCGGCTCATATCGGGGATGCAGCTCAAGTGGTAGAGCGCGCGCTTAGCATGCGCGAGGTACTGGGATCGATACCCGGCATCTCCATTCTTATTCTTATATTCGTTGATCTTTGATGATTTACATTTTACTGAATACTCCATCTGTGTCAGACTATTGTCCAGCGTAAATACATGCATCTTGATTATTTCTACTGGAAAATTTCAATGGAAGCAACGATTTTTTGCGAGAATGTCACCCTCTTCTCTGCACCTCTTTTTGCTTTCATCTTGGAATCG
>JGI24158J21664_10009354_pt1 | contig 13079 bp, 11 predicted proteins | sample Ectturendosymbi3_FD_21664 | JGI IMG/M metagenome (IMG submission 21664) | reverse complement strand
CACACAATCAACGCAACACCACCGGAGAGGTTGCAACAGCATCCCCTCCTTTTCACAACGAACTGCACCGATCGCGCGATTTCTTTGTGTGAAGGCTGAACCTGGCATGACCTTCACATCCTGGTCATAGCACCATTTTGATGCGATCGGAAATCCTGAGCGGCATGTGCGCAAAGCTTTGCACCGCGCCAGCAAGCAACAATAGAGATCACACGACGAGATCACTCTATTATTGCTTGTTCGCGCCACACATATTTTTGTTCTTTGTGCACATCCCGTTCGTGGTGAATCACACAACACCACTGGAGAAGTTGCAACACTATGTACAAAGCATGCCTTTTATGAACATGAGTAGTGTCTTTCAGTTGAAATACACTTCCCATTAGATGCTCTATTCTGCAATGTTGTTAATTGATTTAGTTTTACACAGGGGCGAATCCAGCCAGTAAGTTTAGGTGAGGCGATTTCAGTAATATTTGCGTTCAAGTCTCATTATGTGTTCATTACTACAAGAGAGGTGAAGTATACTTCACAACACTGCTGTGACAAAACNGTGGACTAAAAAATGGCCTTATATCGTGAATGCTGTTTACCAAATTATACAATATCATGCTGAAAAAGTTACTTTTTTAGGTTTTAGGGGGGTTGATCGCCCCAATTGCCCTCCCCCCTGGATCCGCTCCTGGTTTTACAAAAGAGATTAACACCAACAAACACAAAGCTGACACATGCTCAGATTTAGTATATTCTATGATCATTTAGAAGCCATATATTATTGTTCAATGCCTATGTTTAGTGCACTTTTCAGAGTGATTTGTTTGTTCCCACTGTGCTATGATAATCCTTAAACCACATGAGTAAGCTAAGTGAAGCCCCCATATTAACATCATACTATTGGTATTTTCGCCTTGTACAGCCAAATGGATCAAATAGGGCACAGATGTGTTCTGCTCAAACCAACCTTTGCTTTTATAAACTGATTGAAAAGACATAATTGGAAACAGTCACAGTAAAAATGAGATGGAGAACAATTAACCTATTTTTCAACCACTAATCTAGTTGAACACTAATTCACAAATACTCAAATCCAACCAAAACTGGAATGATACATGGTCCAAAACATCTTAAGATTTCCATCCAACTCCATGTTCATCTGTACTATAAAGGTTTAAAAGAAAGTGTTAGATGCTTCATTTTTATAAAGCATTTGCAGTTATACATGCAAATTAAAGGGACTGTTGTCTTTATGCTATCAGTCAGTTTTGGCATATAATAATTTTGCAATGTAGAATGAAATCATTTTAATGGATGGAACTGCATTTCCCAGACCAAAAAATATTTCGACAGTCGTTTTGGCTGTACTGAGTGAAGTATGGCTGTGGATTAAAAGACCTGCTGTAGTTTGCAATCCTCACTGAGAACTGCTTTGTAGGCAGTTGTCACTGAAAAATATTGTTTTTTGTATACGCCAAATTATTCAAATAATTTGTAATCAGAGTCTGCACATTCTCTTGTTGTACATGCTGACTAGAGAGGTTTGAATTTCAAAATCAAATTTAGTGATCTGAGTGCGGTTGTCTTGTTTGGTGGACTTGGATAAAATTTTACAATTTAAAGATAAAGGCTGGACTTAATTACCGATGGAAAATCATTCTTCACTGACCTCTATTAAAGTGGCTATCTTAAAAAGTTATATGAATCCACATCTATTTGTGATTTATTAAAGTAAATTTTTTGCCACAAACAATTAAGTCATGGTTTATATACATATGTACAAATTCAATGCATTATCAAGCTGACTTCTAGAAATTATATAATTGACAGGATGCTGTGTTTGCTGTATGAAAATTAAAGCATGGGTAAGGTTAAACAGGTTCGTGCTTCTCAAGCAGAGCTCCTGGCAATATCAACTGCTGAAATTGTTCGAGCTTTGATAGAGGCACATGACGAACATAAAGATGTGAACCTAAATCGCTTGAAAGGGGAAATTGCTTCTAAACATGGCTTGAAGTCCCAGCCTCGGCTTACTGATATCATCGCCGCAGTACCACAACAGTACAAACGTGCTCTGCTGCCAAAATTGAAAGCAAAGCCTGTGCGGACTGCTAGTGGAATTGCAGTAGTTGCTGTTATGTGCAAACCGCACCGATGCCCTCACATCAATATGACAGGCAACATTTGCGTTTACTGTCCTGGTGGCCCCGATTCAGATTTTGAATATTCCACACAGTCTTACACTGGATACGAGCCAACGTCCATGAGGGCAATCAGAGCAAGGTATGACCCATTTCTGCAAACCAGACACCGTGTAGAGCAGCTCAAGCAACTTGGACACTCGGTGGACAAAGTTGAGTTTATTGTCATGGGCGGAACATTTATGTCACTGCCAGATTCATACAAAGACTACTTCATACGTAATTTGCACGACGCTTTGTCTGGCCATTCTAGCAGCAGCGTTGAAGAGGCAGTGAGGTATTCGGAAAGGAGCAAGACGAAGTGCATAGGGATCACGATCGAAACGCGTCCGGATTACTGCTTGAAAAAGCATCTCAGCGAAATGTTGTCGTACGGTTGCACCCGACTTGAAATAGGAGTCCAAAGTGTCTACGAAGATGTCGCGCGTGACACCAACAGAGGGCACACCGTTCGCGCTGTCACAGAGTGTTTTCAATTAGCGAAAGACTCGGGCTACAAAGTCGTCGTGCACATGATGCCGAATCTGCCGAACGTCCCGTTAGAAAGAGACATTGAACAGTTCGTGGAGTTCTTCGAAAATCCTGCTTTTCGTGCTGACGGTCTAAAGCTTTACCCCACTTTGGTTATTCGCGGTACAGGCCTGTACGAACTGTGGAAGACAGGTCGATATAAAAGTTACCCGCCGTCGACTCTCGTTGACCTTGTTGCTAGGATCCTTGCGCTGGTTCCACCCTGGACACGAGTATACAGGTAATAAAAAACATTTCAGTCCAATTTAAATAAAGTTCAAAGGTTAAAACCGAATTTTTTCTGCGCTGACATGAGTGCTTGCACCGACACTATGGTACTGTTTATGTCTGGTGCTTGTGATGTGACTTTTTTTCTTGTATTCCATTAACACTGCGACAACAAAGTATATATAAAAATGGTCGTGGAAGATATTTTATGCATTGGAATGCGCTTCAGGTTTGTCGATATTGTTTTGAAGAGTTTCTGCTACGACTCAAATGTGCGATTATTCCGGAGCTTGTTTGCTTTTGATGTTTGGACTTGTTTTCGGTTGAACGTCCTTATTTGGCCCCTTACAGCAGTTAGTGTTTTCCAAATTTGCCGATAGCTTTTGGGAAGAAAACGCAAACAAAAGTATTCTTCGCTGTTTGGCATTATCGGCACTGCAAACTTTTCCAATCTTTGCTGTCAACGTAGTTCATTATCTTCAACATGCAAAAGCGTTTAACAGCATCTCTCAAAACGTTCTTTCAACAGTTTTTTATTCCACCGCTATTGGAAAAGTCACGCGAGGGGATTATAACATAAAAGCTTGACGCTTTTTACATGAACAATCTTCGACTTTTTACAAGATTAATTTCTTTCGTTCATTTCCCGTGCGTTTGGTTTTTACCAATTACAATTCACCACCGCGGCTGAGAAGGCAAGCGCACGTTGTATTTTTCTTTCATCCGACTTCTTCACAGAGTTCAGCGCGACATCCCCATGCCGCTGGTAACGTCAGGCGTCGAGCACGGCAACTTGCGGGAGCTGGCACTGGCGCGGATGAAAGACTTCGGTACGACGTGTCGGGACGTGCGCACCCGGGAGGCGGGCATACAGGCGATCCACCACAAAGTGCGGCCGTACGAGGTCGAACTCGTGCGGCGCGACTACGCCGCGAATGGCGGCTGGGAGACATTCCTGGCCTACGAAGACCCGGAACAGGACATCCTCGTCGGCTTGCTCCGGCTGCGCAAATGCTCGCAAGAAGCCTTTCGGCCCGAGCTGAAAGGCAAAGGGGCCTCGCTCGTCCGCGAGCTGCACGTGTACGGGAGCGTCGTGCCGGTCAGTTCGCGCGACCCGTCCAAGTTCCAGCATCAGGGCTTCGGAACGCTTCTCATGGAGGAAGCGGAAAGGATCGCGCGCGAGGAACACGGTTCAGCGAAAATCACGGTGATATCAGGCGTGGGAACCAGAAACTACTACAGGAAACTTGGCTACGAGCTCGACGGGCCGTACATGTCGAAAAATTTGGTCTGACTAGCAATTGGTGTTTGTACATATCTCCCAAAACTAGGCATGTGGTTTTGCTTCGCTTATTTTCCCGGTATCAGAGGGTAGATAATAGAATTTTTCCAGCTTCTGTTTCGGAGGCGAGTGCAATGCATCGACGCAGAGTGACTGTTGAATTTCTTTTGCGCGTAAGTATGTTCGTGAATGCGTTGTTTAATGGCACGTGCTAGCATGTCAGTCATTACACCAGGCAACCTTTCAGCCAATGGCGTAGGAGCAGGCGGTGCAAGCGCACCTACAAAAGTTTTGATTTGTCGAAAATTGTCTCGTCATCGCGTTCGTTTACTGACGATGAGTTTTGTGTCCCAGTGTTTTTTCTTTTCTGTTCGCAGTTGTGCTGCAAGATCAGGCTGAGGTGCTGTTGTTAAACGCAAAAGGCATGCTATTTGATGGGGGCCATAGGTCTGCTCGACATTTGTATCTTTTGTTGTCCGTAATGGCGTCAGTTGAACTTGCTTCGCATAAAGCTCCTAATGAAATAACCTGAAATGATGAAGGATGTCACCCATCAGCTACGATAACCTGTTAGCGAAACCGCGCAGATAAACTCACTGCGCGCTTTGCAGTTGTAAAGCGACGGGGGATGGATCTTTGTGGCAGATGTTCTGTGACTTTTGTTGCAGAACAGCGCTTTGCTTATACTTGGAGTTGCAGGCGATTTTCTTATCGTCGACTTGTATTTTCCATCTTTTTATCAATTTGGAAAATGGTTGTTTGGTCTAAGGCCATTTTAGCCGTTTTTAAAGAACCTTTGCAGCGTTTCCTCGCTCTCTACTGCCTCTGAAGAGGCAGTGTTCACGGGTTCCACTCTTTCTGGAAAGAACTGTGCCCCGAGAAAATGCGGGTGGTCGTAAACTGCAGAGGCCAATACGAGTTGGTCTTTGGCTGTTGTATTGTTTCTGGGCATGCTGCTGAGGTCTTCAGATAATAGTCAGCAGTTTAATCCCTTCCGCTTTTTCGAAGCACACAAAGTTACCATGGAAAATCTTCTTTTTACATTTTGTTGGCGATAACATCTTTCTTAACATGATGCCTAGTTAGATGTTTGTGGTGAAAATCGCTTTGCCTTTGGAACAACATTTTAGGAAATAACCTTATCGTGACGTTCTTTATTTGCTGTTCAGATGCGCTTAGGCTATGAGAGCTCATGTATTGCCATTAAAACAACTTTTCTCACCCCTCAAAACGAATTCGCGTGTGTGCGAGCAAATCATGGCCCACAGCAAGTTCGCCTACGTGCGCAAGTTCGAAATTGCCGACCCTTGCCTTCCGAACTGCTGGCCAGTGGTGAGAATCGACGGCAAGAACTTTCACAAATTTGCCAGCGCTCACAATTTCACCAAGCCCAACGACGACAGAGGCCTTGGCCTGATGACCAAAGCGGCGGCAAGAGTGATGCAATTGTTAACCGATGTCGTCATCGCGTATGGTCAGAGCGACGAATATTCGTTCGTTTTCAAGAAATCAACTGAAACGTATAACAGGAGAGCAAGGTAGTGCTGCAGGTATTCACTTATTAATATCTTTAACAAAAAAGTTGTCGTTCATTGTCAAAAGCGTTTCAAGTGGAAGCCTTATGTAAGCTGGTTGTTGTTTTCAGCGAACAAGTACCAAAAACATATACTTAGCAGTAGAAATTGCAGTTTTACTGGGTACGTTTGTGGTTATTTTGTCCACTTACAAACGGTGCTTTCATCTCTCCAAGGTGTAAAAAAATCAATCTTGACAGAAACAATCAAAGCCACCAAACTCCATCGCCTGTTTTGTTAAGAGTATACCACGACTGGCTATTTTGTGTCTAACACAAGTGAAACTATCGCTCGCAAACATTATAGGTGAAGAGTTAAATGCTGTTGAGTTAGAGCAGAGGTTCCATGCACCCCTGGTGGTACATTTGCCTATCTGAAGGGGTACATTTATTGTACAGCCGCAACAACTTAACTTTGAGACATAAAAAAAGAGTCTACCTTCATAGTTCTGAAAATCTAAACCTTCGATTAAAAATTCAGTGGATTTTTGTTATTTTGCTCAGCTTTTTTGTCACAAGAAATTTTAGGGTACATGCTCATCTGTCGAAATGCTGAAGCGGTACATGGTAAGAAAAAGCTTGGGAACACCTGAGTTAAAGGCTGAAGTTACGTTACACGAAGATCTGCGAACGCGCGTGTTACGTCTTGTGCAGTTGGTTGCCTTCGCATAATCGCATTTTCATCTTCGCAGCAAGCTTTCGTCGGTCGTCGTATCGCAATTCTCGTCCGCATTTGTCTTTCACTGGAAGGAGTATTTTGAAGATCAGGAGTTGCTCTACCCTCCAGCTTTCGACAGTAGAGTGATCCTTTATCCGAGCTATCAGAACGTTCGCGATTACCTGAGCTGGCGTCAGGCGGATTGTGAGTGAGCAAATTTGTGATTACGCCGTGCACTTTGTGATGACACGATTTTTGTGACGTCAAGGATCGCTGATTTTATAATTTTTTAAGGTTTAGTTAAAGTTTCCTTTTTCGAAATAAGCCACGTACAAGCGATGCCGAAACGTCCCGAACATGTACTTGCTGTAATCCAGACCTGATGAAGACAGCACCGGTTCGCACCACCCTTTTCCGCTGATAAGAAATAAACTTAATATGTTTAAGGTTTAGTTAAAGTTTCCTTTTTACTTAATTTGTTTACAGCAATTGTATTTCTGCTTTCGCTGTGACGCGTAACCCGACCGAGATTTCTGTTGAAAATTTACCTTTTTTTGATGTTGCGTCGATGGATACATCTCGGACTAATGCAGTGGTTCTTAACCTTTCCAATCGCGGGCACCCCTGTTCCTAAAGATACACTGGCTTGTGAACCCCTCGCATGAGGTTGTGTCATCAGTCAAAGTGGCGGCCATTGTTGTCGGTACATCTGAGGGTTTAAAGAAAGCGCGTGGGTATTACTTCGGGGGATTTTTCACCCGGGACCCCGTTGAGAAACACTGTACTTTAAAGAGCATGCACTTTCACGTGTTGACTAAAGATCTTCTTTCTCGCTTGACCGAAGCTTTGAAATTACGTGTCCATAATATAAGTTTGATAAAACGCGCAACTGAATGTCAGCAAAGCAAGGAGGTGGGGCACGGATGTGTTGCTTATTTGCTTCATACGAGCTCATACATACTACGCTGCTCCTGTGTTCCACCCGTACACGCTTTTCCTGTGCACCTTTTGAACACTTGCTTTGGAGCAGTGGTCCGCAACCTGAGGTTCGCGGGAAGATTTCCAGTGGTGCTTGTATGCCAGTTGAGTTTTCATGCACTGCCATTTTTTAATATCCTACATTAGAGGAAAATGCGTGCCAATTAAAAACTTTGTGTGGATTTTGCCTGATCTTGCGTTGTTGTGATGCAAAAAACTTAAAGAGTTTTTAATGGCGTTTCAAGCTGATTAAGTATAGCATCTAAAAGCAAAACAATTAAGACCTGCACATAAGGTCGTTTCGAAGCGTTTAGGAAAAAAATTTCATACTAATCCGATCGCAATGCTACTTCCAGGCCATATCAACAACTTGTACAACACGTGTTTCTGGTGCTTAGTCGGATCGGGCCAATCAACGCACGAAGCCCACGAACAACTGAAGGTATTGATTCGTTTGTCCTGTCTTTGCTTGAAGCAGCAAGATTTAAGTTCCTTTGTGTCTGTCGGATGGACCATACTGGTCATTTGGTGCAGTGAGGTGCCACGAAAAGAATTTTCAACTCAGGACTTTCCGAAAAAAGTGTTTTGAACTCGCAACGTCACAATTCGAACTTAGAAGCGGAAGTGTTTCTCCACTGCCCCAGACAACCGTTGCAAAAACTAGCTTGTCCCCACATTGTACAGAATATTGATGAGGATGAAAAGCTAGCTTGTCCCTACATTGTATTGATTTGACGGCGCGTGGAATGGTCGCGTCCCGCCACGCGACACTGGTGAAAATGCGTTGTATCTCCTCCCCAGGAAGCGATGCAACGAACGTTGGGCAGCAGGTTTACTGATGATGCTCTATCTCTGGCGAAATGATTCGTGCCAGGCAGCAAGCGGCGCATCCCTTCAATATCGCAGATAGAAGATGCGGAAAGATATGTCGCCAGCGATTTGAAAGCATCACAGCACAACTAGACGTAGAAAATTCGACTAGATTGGTTCGCAATGTCTCTTAATACCGCGAACATATATTTTTTCAAACTGGTTTCCCGCAAGGTGTCGCTGGAGAGTCGTTACTTCCGTTCTGTATGGTCGGCCGCATGTAGAATGTATGAAATATATTTTTTTTCGCTGATACATTTCAGTCGTTTGACTCAATAGTATTGAAACTTGCCGTAGCAGTACTCACTGGTCTGTATTTTCGGACGTTACGACCGAATTAACATATTTAAAAAAGCTGGTCTGTGAACGAAAAAAACCTAGAGTGACAGCCTCCATTGGTAGCGTTTGCCGACAAGCAGACGCTTCTCTGCGGGAATGTACCTATTTTACGCGTGACATCATGTGTGACGGGTCTCTCTCCGCACCAGGTGTATAAGGTTTCAGTCTCGTCCATATTTCCTTGCCGGTAAAAATAAACCGTTGTACAGTATTTCGGCGATTTCTGAACATTTGCTTTTCCGACATTTCTGACCTCGCCGTCGGATCCGGATCCAATCGGAAACTTTGCGGAGTTTTTTTTCTGCTTCGGTGTTTGGCAACTCGGACTTGTTGTGGATCCACCTCTACTTTGGCCCAGAACCGCCGCCAGAAAGTCGTCAACAGGGGGCTTAACGTTCGTGCAAGGAGGGCTTGACATTCAAATTTGACAAAAATTCCACTAATCTATAGTATTTCTTATTTCAATTTGGGGGGTAGAGGTTTGTTTGGGGGGCTAAGCCCACCAAAACCAATGCTTTGGACATGTATGCAAATGAGCAATTCCTGCGTTGTGGATTTATCGTGATTTGCAAAACGATCAATGCCGAACGTCGTGAATCAACCAGCGCGCCGTTTTCGCATTCTGCTTTTTATAAATCTGCAGCTCAATGCACTTTGGCCTGGCCCACTTACGTCCACTGCTGCGGGCCGCAGTTGCGAACCCCCTTCTGAGTAGCGTCAAATCTGATGAAATTACCTTTTTGGTTAAAAGCAAATGGGAAAAAGTCTGGTGATTTTCGGCGANTTTCGTTGTTTTTCGGCGATCTTCGTTGAAAGCACTAGCTGATTTTCGAGAAAGATTAAGTTATAAGTCACACTAAAAAGCCTCCGTAATCTCCGGTTTGTCGGACCTTTGGGTTTAGTCCTGTGCGCTGGTCAGTCAATCCTCTTCAGAGGAAAGGCAAGTTTAAGCCTGATAAGACATCAGCACGAAACTCGCCGATCCCTGTGCGAAGAAACTATCTGCGATGCGAGGATCCCTCCCACTACTTCAAAGTGAAGTTCCCTCTTCCGCCCTGTTCTTTGTTACGCGTCTCGCTTTTCATGTCACGGGCAACAATCGGGAAACGCGACACCGAGAAACACTCGATTCTCTTCTTCTTCGCCGAGTATATCATCGCGCAACTTGGCAGCATGACGAGGGTCGACAAGTCCGGCTATTTTTAGACCCCGCTTTGCGGTTCCCACGCTCTCCAAGGCGGCCACTCAAACACTTCCGCACATGAACCACCCTGTTCAGCGACACACTTCAAATCGGCCGGACATCGTTCCAGAAACACCTGGACATTTCGAAACGATTCTTTGTAGAGCTTCCTCGATCCAACGGCTGAGCGATTTCAAGCTTTTGTCTCTTGCGTCCGTTTGTGAATGCATCTAAACCCTGTGTGAATGCCTCGTTTGAGTGTGTAAATGCATATATTCCATGTGTAAATGCATCTTTTCCATGTGTGAATGCATCTATTCCGAGTGTGAATGCATCTATTCCGTGTGTGAATGCATTTACTGCGCCCGCGATCATCTCAGGTGAATGGACCGGATCCTGAATATCTGTGACATCAGCAGATGCGTGCAATGAAAGCCGATTGACCCCTGGTCGGGGTGTTGTCAAAATTTATTCCCTAAGACAGGAGGCAGGCGGCGCTAATTAAAACTTAAAGCGGACCTCAACTTGTGCCTGCGATATGAGATGTCCAAAGTCACACTTGTGTCTCTTTGGCGTCACCTTAAAACTTTTTTTCTCATTCAAATCAACTTTGAACAGTTTTTTCAAAAAACATATAGTTGCTGGTTCTTTTGGTTTCTGAGACGTTGGGGCTTTTGGGGGCCAAGACAACCGTTGTCATGCAAAGATGGAATTCATTTGTACAATGTTTCTGAAGCTGACCAGATTTTATTGTTGTTGTTCTTAGTTCAACATTGTTGAGTGGTTCGTTTCCCAGTCAACCATTGTCGAATGAAATTGCTTGCTGCTTCGCTGCTGTTTGTGGCCTGTTAAGCCTTTTGGATCTCGCGAATTTAATCTTGTCTGTAGCCCGAATCTTCAATTGCGTACTTTTCAGCAAAAAAGTCAAAATTGTAACTCACTGGTAATCAATAGATTGATTGTGATAATGGTAATGTTGTGATAATGAAAAAATCAATAGATTATATCAACGCGTGCAGTGTGACGCAACAAAGGCTTGCAATGCGCTTGACGCCGTGCAAAGATTTGAACCGTACCACGCGCCCGGTGTGATATCACTTCCCAGTCATTTGAAGTTGCTGTTTCTGACACTGCAGCTGTTTTTTTTTCGCTGACATTTTGATCACTGAGACATTTCGGCCATTTGTGTCGCGTTGGTATCGAAACTTTCCGTAACAGTAACAGTGTTCATTTGCCTCTATTTTCAAACATTCTCACTGAAATGACTTAATTATTTTTCGGTCATTTCAAAAACATTTCGATCTATGACCGAAAAAAAAGCCCTACAGGATGTCATTTCCGGTGTTTGTGAGACGCTCCTCTTCAAAGCGCGGAAGATTTCGGTACCACGCCACCTGGAATGAACGTTTCGCTGAAATAGCGACACCTTCAGTCATGACTCCTTCCGCTTCAGTGCACGCTAGGTGTCGTGCATCGCCTCACAAGGCCGTTCGTGCATTGATGAGATGGATCCTGGCGCGTAAAGCTATGAAACTATCGTGATATTTGATTCGTCTGCGTCGTAACTGATCAGAGGGTCTCCAGCCCAAATTACCCCTGGCCCTTGGCAGTGGTGTTGGCGCCTATGCATGCGTGTGCTCCGCACACCTATATGCTTGTGTTTCATCAAAATAGTCACGTTAGTGCCATTAAGCTTTTCTAGAACCGCTACATATCTATCCTCGTGTTCTATCATGTACTTGTGAGTTCCGCCGCATACTTAACTCACCGCGCTGCGTGTGGGAGTGAAGATGCCACAACAGAAAATCAGGCATTCGCCGAAACGCGGTCTGCCGCGAGATCGTTGCCATTCGTCGTCGCGCAAAAGCGAGTTGAAAGGATTGTTTCGCGCCAGCGCCGCTCGCAAAAGGCGTTTCGCTGCGCGCCGTCTGTGCGGCCGCGTTTAACGCCACGGCAGTGATTCGCGATCGCGAATGGTTGTTTCTGCGTTAGATTCTGAATCTTCCTGCGATTCTGCAGTTGAGCGCACGCTTGCTGGGTTCATTTTTTCGGTCGTTGCCCGGATTTTTTTTAAATGACCGAAAAAAAAAAATTAAGTCAATCCGCTCAAAAAATGTCCGAAAACGAAAGACGACAGAAAGTTTTTGGGCTTCTTCGGATAAATGACCGCCTCAGCGAAAAGAGAAAAAAGCCAGCCACCCGGCACTCCCGGACGTCATCACTCACTGTGGTGACTGTAGCTTTGCGTACGTGGGGAGGCAGCACCCGGTTTTGCTGCAAAAGCACCGATGTTTTTGTTTGTTTGTCTTCCAGGGAACCGTGTCGGGCGACAAGAACGAGCTGCTGTTTTCGAAGTACGGTATCAATTACAACAATCTACCGCAGCTCTATCGCAAAGGGACAGTGATCATAGCGAACAAACAGGTGCGAGTTTCGAAGCCTAATCTGCTTTCTTCTTTGGACCCGTTCCGCGAAGCGTAAAGCAGCTCGATCCGTTAATTCCCTGATCTTCCTTAATCAGCAAATCTGACAAACATGTATCGCAAGGTGTTTTGTATTTGCGGTCGCGGTTTTAGAACTTGCGTGCACGCGTGGGCGACCCAAAGCAAGCTCTGCGTGGCCCGTGATGTAAGCGGACGTTGGTTTTCCCCCCCAGCACGCTTGTTTTTGATTGTTTTTCGCCTTCACCGACGCGAGAACAACAGAGGTGGGGAGACTTGGAAGCACACACAGTATCTGGTGTCAAGCGAAATTTCTGACTTCACGCCATGTACGTGTGCACAGAGTGATATTCTACACATCAAATACGCTGAGAAAACTGATGATTAGGGCTCAGGGTTTAGTGTTTAGGTAAGTGTGTCGGGTTAGGGTGAGAAAAAGAAAAACAATTGAGGTCAAAGGCTAAGTCCAATATTTTTCAGCGGTTGTACTTATTCCCGTATTGTAGTTTGTCATGAGCATCTGACATCTAACCAAAATGTTTGAATTTACACAACACACTTAATTGCCAAACTTTTTTTCTTTATTCTGAGAAGTAAAATAACTGACAAACAACAGGTCAGAAATTTCGCTTGACACCGGCTAAGCTTTGCAAGCATCCATTCGCGGTATCTTTCTGTCCTTATATTTTAACCTGAACCTGACCTTTGGAGCATGTCCCGTATTTCCGATAACAATTTTCAGGTTCGCACATTTATCCCGTGCTTGTTATTTCGTCCAAAGTGTACATCGCCATTATCGTTTTGCGGCGATATGTCTGGTTA
>JGI24158J21664_10009353_pt1 | contig 13079 bp, 6 predicted proteins | sample Ectturendosymbi3_FD_21664 | JGI IMG/M metagenome (IMG submission 21664) | reverse complement strand
AAACACGACCCAGCAAAGAGGTAAAACTTCCAGTAACTGACGTCCTGTGATACAGCAGTTGAGCATAAGCTATGCACCAATCAGATCAGAACACAGAGGCCAGTCTGCCACCCTCCCTCACCCTCAACAGCCTGAACTAATGACTGACCAATTTATCCAAGAGAATAGAGCGAATATATTGATCTAACAATTAGCCGTTCAGAGAAAATTTAAATTTAATAAAATTAATTATCCGACTCCTGTAAAAACTAAAATTCTCCCTCCTGCTCCGGTTCCGGGTCCGGTTTTCATTCAAAAATCCAACTCCGGGTCCGGCTTCGGCGAAAATCGTAGACTCCTTCCGGAGTCCACTCCGGCTCCGTGATCACCTCTGCTCCGTTTCAGTGTCGGACGTTTCCGCTCCTGCTTGTACAAATGGGGTATGGCCTCCTCTGCGGCCTGTTAATGTGGTGCAGAAGAACAAACCGTCGACCATGTTGGCCTCCAATGTCCAATCCATCGACCTCCTCATGGACTGCACGGCCTGACGGTTCTGGACGATGAGACAATCGAATTGCTGCTCAACACCTGCCCCGAGGTCTATTGCGGCCTAGCAGTTGTTATGAAAAACTGGCTCAAGAAGAAGAAGAAAAACTTCGTAAAAATGATAACTTTGACCAGAACACACTCAATTTTTCGCTCATCTATGCTATTGCACAAACTGAACACATTGCTCAAAACGTTCCATAAAGGGATCAAAGCGCTACTGAAGCAAAAGAAACTAGCAACGTTTGTAAATATCATACAGCATGACAAATAATAAAGAATAAACTCCAGAGAAACAATTCGATTGCTCAGTGATGGCCATATATCCCCATTGTCTTGTGAAGTGACGTGTTGCGGATATTAGAACCGGATAAGGTTGATCAGATAAAACCTAATGATCCTGCTAACGTTGCGTCTGGAGAAAATCACTGAACATCCGAATTTCTTTCACGCATACATAGCATCTCCTTTGTTATCAGGCGTTCTCGGGATTATGTACCTGGATGGAGCTGGTATTGCTAAGAGTGAAGCAAACGCTTATGAATGTCTGAAACAAGCTGCTAACCGGGGAAACGTGTACGCGCAAGGAAGGCTAGTGGAACTGTTTTACAAAAAGAGATTATTCACAAAAGCCAGCGATCTTGCTAGAAGGTAAGAGTTGATGTTGCAGTTTTCACTGATGGTTTCATGCTCGTTTTTCCAAGGCCCAGTGAGTACACTTTAACGATTCTTCTTGCTAGCGTCTACATTCGTATGTGCCCGTGTAGAAGCTATTATGTGTGTTACAATGTTGAATGATGAAAATAATCTCAGAACGATTGGTTTAAAAAGTAAACATCTCCTCTCTAAGCTGTCACTGATTTTTCGCAATGCTTTCGGCTTGGGGTACGTAGCAAGTCTCTCCTTGTATTTCACAAAAATCTGCTGAAAGCACATTCTTCCCGTAAATCGAGCTTAACAAATATCACTTGGTTTCATACATATGGCAAGAATACTGGTACATAAAGCAGGAATATATCTATTTGATCATCAATTTCGTTTCGGCTGTAGAGCTGAAGTGGAGTCTCATTGTTTTCGTGGTAATTAGGAATGAATCAAAAGCTGCAATGTGTAAAACATACATCTTACGAATATCGTAAATCATCCACGACTTCTTAATTACGTGTGATATTGGATTGGGATCTTAGATTGGATATATTGGGTTGGGATCTCAGTCTTGCAGTATTACATGTGACGTTACTGTGCAGCGTGATTGTGAACTTGGATTTTGATGTGTGGAGCTTGTTATGACTTAACTGCTCCACTCGTGACAGCACTGTGCTTTTCCATTGCAGAGTTGTTCAATACGCTGACATCGAAAGCATTGCCAGGGACACTGGTTGCCTTGCTTCTTACATTGTGAAAGGAATCGCGTACGCCTGTTTTTACTTGTCAAGGTGTTTGTATCGAGGCCACGGGGTCGCGAAAGATGTTGAAGAGTCGAAGAAGTATTTCCACCGAGTAAGAACTTTTCATGTCAGTTTATTAAGAGACTTCGCAGAACGCTTACGCAAAGATGTTCTTGTCATTTCGGGGTCCTTTGTGCAAAGTACTTGCGAGTACCAGTCCATGTAGAAAAGCGTGTAAATTATCAATATGTACAAGAAAATGTATGTTTTTTTGTTGGATAGTGCCGCTGAAAATGTTAAGTGTTACATTTTCTAACAAAGTACAAAATAAAACGACGTCAAGAAATTTAAAAGTCAAAATGCTACAACAAACGATGACCAATCGCACGATTTTTCAAAAGAAAGTAGCTTTGAAATTAGGGTCCAATATTTGGACGTCCTTCTCACTCCCACCGACCACTATTGAGATCTACCCTGGCAGGTTTTTAATTTTGACAAAAGCGTCTCTACAACTGTGCAATGGGCCCTGTATTGTGCAGAAAATCGATTTTTTAAATACGGTTCTAAATCGACAAACCCTGTTGGCAGGTAAGTTTATGTCATCTTGAAATTTTAATGTTTTTGTATTGTTTTAACAGCACGAAGATTAAAAGCTCTCGATTTGCTGTAAGCTGTCGAGGAATCAGCCGACATGGCTCTGCTTCCGTCTTTTTGCGATGATTCAAACTTGCCCATATCTGTATTCAAGTGACTGGTCTCCACAAAGGTGACAAACAAGCAAAACAATCAACAAATTTTTTTGTAGGAAATCGGTGTCACATAACACTACGCATCGTCACTCCTAAAATCTCAATCAAATAGAATCTTCTATTTCTTCTAAATCGTTTTGTATATATAAAAAAAATTGCCGACTGATTCGCTTGTTTGTCACCTTTGTGGAGAACATTTTAACAGCAGCTCGGTTAATGCATCATGCTTTTGTATTTTGACTGCAAATGCCACGGTTTACTGTTGTTGCTGATCTGGCCTCGAGCTGAGCATACTATGTAACTTGTCACATTTCGTCACAGGCATGCTTTGCTCTCTTGGTAACTTTTTTCGACCTTCAACTTTTAAAAAATGATGTGTTTTTCAAGAAACAAAGTAACTCATTCCGCTCCTAGTCAACAACCTTTGTCAAATAAAGCAGGGGACGATGAAAACAGCACATCATACAGTTCGTTAGCGTTGTTTATGAGATGTAAGGATGTTAATTCAGCCAGGTCGCCCTGGTTGTTTATTGTTGCTAATTCTTCTGATTAGATCCCTGACGATTTTTTTCTCCAGGCTTGTGAGCTCGACCCAGTCATCGCGCACGATTTTCATATGGACGTCGCGTACGGCTTCCTGTGACGACAACTGCTCGGCAATCCGTTTAGAAACTGCTGTGTAACTTGCACTTACGTTTTGTTGCTACTTTCAGTTTTTACTTTTTCAACCTGCTTCTCTTTGCACTCGTTTTGTTACGTGTATTATGTTGCGTGGCGGAGATGAGTTGTTTCCTCCTACAGCGCAACGTATGCCGTTTGGAGTTTTGTGAGACAAGATATGGGTTGCGAGGTCAGGCACTACACTGACAGTTGCAACGACGTATACTTTGGTCAACATGCTGTCCATGAATGCTAAGATCGGTTACATACACCATTTGACAAGTGTAAAATGGGAGGAAGCTATGACATATGTGAGTCTGATTTCACCATCGCGAGGTGCGGGCCAAATCTCGATTTCTCCAGGGCTTTATCTTTTATCAAAATTTGTCAAATCTTTTTGAAGTCAGTTCTTGAAAAGCAGTGGATTCGTGTTGCCACGTTTTTTCTTCATGAAATACAGTATAAATTAAAAGCATGTGTGGCAATTTTCAGTCGCGATTTGCAATGTGTTTGCTGAAATCAACATTCGGTTTAAAATGCGGTAGGCCAGCATCGAAATTACGCGTCTTGTTTTCAGCATCCAGCAACTAAGCCCAAAACACTTATTTTTACGTAAACATATCATGTTTCATTCCTTCTATCTGTGAAATGGTTCCTTTTTTTTCATTCTCAACTGCAAGACTTGTCAAGAAGTTAACAGAAGATTTGGCGTATATATGTCTTTTCATTGCTCTTGGCGTGATGCGAAACATAAAAAACGATTTGCGCTCACGGTGAGGACGTTTTTGTTGTTTATGTATGGAGATAGATTGTGTTATAGTTTGGAGCTCGTTCAAAATTAAGGCCAGAATCTGTGATCATGAACTTGGGAAGTCGTAGTCGATGATTGCAACGTAACTTAATCTTATCCGAAAACGTCGTCTTCACACCTCAAAGTCAATATTTTCAACCGTAGTATTTCAACTGTTGAAATATTTCAGCCGTCATGTAAAAGATGCATTAGGTTTATTTTTGTTGCTAGCGGTCAGTGAAGGTAAATTCCGTTTTGTTAATGGACGTGTACTGCGCACACAAGGGAAATGGAATTAGCGTAGGTACTAAATAAAAACGTTTTACGGTCCGGGGACAACGCAAGTCGGCTATACAACTTAGTTGCTTTCATTTTACGTCAGTAACTTCGTGTAGTTGCTTGTCGACGCACGGAAATCTGGATCGTGCGTGAACAGGCAAGGATTTTTATTTAACTGAGCAGCATTGATAGAATACATTTATGTTCAAATTCTTGACATGACTACTCGGAAACATGAGTTGAGCACCCGATGAAGGAGCACCTCTGAACGGTTTTGCAATATAAACTGTGATACATGCTTCTGCGCAATGTTTTGGCGACTAGGGCGCATAACGTGACCTAAAAGACGCGGAAGACCGGGAACTGAGTCGTCGCTGATGAAGATATCGTTACATCGGGTTCCCCATGTACAATTGGTTCCCCCTATATAATGGATACAGGCATTAGGTAATGACTTTTTTAGTCTTTCCCTGATTGATGCCCCTCATAGAGAAAAACTTGGCAACGCAACTGACCGGGAGGCGGTGTATGAGCTTCTTCAATGGCTTGTTGATATGAAGCTGCTGAAGCATTTTTTCTGCAGACTCTTCTCAGCAACTATACGGTCCCTAAGTGCTTTTTCGTGGACTATACACTGACGTTTCGGAAAATTATGACCTCAGAAGTCAATCACTTTTCCGCAATTTTGGGACTACAATCCATAAAGAACATTGAAAGCTTTTTCAGGTCACTTGAAGTAAACAATAAACAGTGTTATTCCCCATTTGCGAACGTATGCGTTATTTTTGTTTAAACAAACCTTCATCATCTTAACATTTTTGCTTTGGCGTTTTATTCGTCTCTTCTGTGGCATCTTTATTTCTTCTATTACTTCAGATTTTTTAATTTTATTTATCATTGCTGGTCTGATAAGAGGTTGGAAACTTTTTACGCAGGTGTAAGTAGATACCTTGGTAGCGTTGAAGCAAAAATTGTGTTTTTGTCTTGCATCTTAAAAGCGTCTTGTCATCATTTGCCAGTAGTATTGTTGCAACACAGATCACATCATGCTGACAGGTCCTAGCACCATCTGAGTGTTCTTCCGTCCTGTCATCTTCAGATCAGACAGTGTGAATTATGCAGAGTTGTGGCACTGTTCAGTAATGGCTTCTTTGTTGCAACCCTTACAATAGCAGGTGAATGTTGCAAATGCATGCAGTGGTTGGCGACGGTGTCAGCTGTAGCTGCTGGGCAGCTCAAGCACGTTGTGTTTTAAATCATGGTTTACTTCGGATGACAATAAACCTTAAGAAAAGTTTTTTTTGTTGTTAGTTTTGGTGACGGCAATCAGCGGCAGGTCGAAGCCTGAATTGTGCTTCTTACCGGCGCGGTTGAGGTAAACGCTCTTGCCCAAGGAGCGCTACGGCAATTCACTCAGTGGCTTTGGTCGAACACCCAACCTTCAAACTGGGAGGCGGACACTTTGCCACTGAACTGTTGTCGTAGATTTTTGTTTTTGCACAATGCTAAATACTTTGTTTTTGCACAAATTCACGCATGTAGTTCCGAAACTACCTGCGTGAATATGGCGGTGGTATAAATTTATATGTCTTGAAGCTCAAACTTTGGCTAAGAAGCGATTCAGTTTCAAAGTCTTCATTGTGATATAGTCACTGTTTAGCAACAATAGCATTCATTCTAGATATTCATCTGTGATGACATATATTGTGTTGACGGTTCAATCACAATTATGTGGAGACAGGGTGGCAATGCCCCCCCCCAATTCCGAAGGTAGCACCAACAATTTTTAGATTAATCAAGCTTTTGAGTGTAAGCGAAACAATATCTCAGTGCAACTCAACAAAACTGCTTGAAAAACCCAGGGATATCTAGAAAGGAGTTTCTAGATATCCCTGGAAAAACCTATGCCACTTCAGCTTTTAGTCGAACACGATCAAAGCAGTATGATTTACCTTTTGTTGATGACCAATCAACCGTTGTGTAAAGTGATAGAAAATTCATGCCACGGAAGTTCTTTACCTAAGTTTTAAGCTCCGTGTGGAAATTGCTGATAATTGAAATGAACTACAAAAGCTTGTACAGTATCTATGCTGTTGTAATCACTAACCGAAAGTAAACAACGAGTAACGCTAGTCGCAGTTGTTTCTTGTTGATCAAGCTTGCTGTAGCCTATCCCACCTAAAGTTGATGTAAACTTCATTTCAAGACCATCGCAAAAATTTCTCTCTGATAACTCTGTCGTGCTACAAATACTGTTTAGCTTGCGCCTGTCTGCAGCATCAACAGTAGGCTACCCTTAAATGAACATCGTAGATTTTTGTACAATTTTAAAACTAAATGCGTGAATATGGCGGTGATATACGTTTTGTGTACCTTGAAGCTCAAACTTTGCCTAAGAAGCTATCTAGTTTCAAATTTTTTTTACGTGCTTAGGCCATAAACAGTGTTTAGCAGCAATATCATTCATTCTAGATATTTGTTTGTGATGATTTAACATGTACTGAAACGGTTCAATCATAATTATGTGGAGCCTTAACCGCTTCACCTGCCGGCGAGTAAAAAAACAGCATTGTCAAGTAATTACAGTCCGACATGTACAGTCTGAAACTTTCCACTTTTATCTGATGTTAATTGCCACCTTATCCCGCAGCAAAATTTAGTTCATTCAGATGCAACCTGAAGAGTCAGCAGCAAATTCTAAGGAAAGTAGAAAGATACTTCTATTTTGTAAGTGTTGATGGGTTGACACTGCCATTACCTACAGATTGCTCGCAATCTGTTTTCTCGATAAAGCACATGTGACCAAAATGAAACTAACATAAAGTTTTTCCCAGCAGATTAGATTTTGTTATTTCAACACTAATGGATTTAAGAAAAGACTTCAACCGCTTATACCAGAATGGCTAGATCAGCTGTTCTCAAACTTTGTTGAGCACGACCCAAATCTGAGTTTGGTATACACCTCGCAACCCAAGTCTCAAACAACGTATGAAAAAATGATGATCGCATTGATGTTTTTGGCAGCAAGCTGCTTAGTTTGTTTTGAATGTCACAATCTACTCTTTTTGTCAAGTGCTTACGCTGCAGATAGACACAGACAAGCAGTGGAACTTTGAAAACACAGCTACTACACAACACAGGTTTGGATCGTCTCTGCGCGACCCAATTTTTGACCCTTCTCCACCCTTGTTTAGGATTGGGTTTCGACCAGGGTTGCGAACTTGGCTTTTCTGAAGCCAGATTTTGAAATTCTGTTTTTTTTGACGCACTTGGCTTTTTAAAAAATCCAATAAAAACAAACAAAATCTGACTTAGCTTCGGTTGGAAAAACGTGACCCTGAAAAACGATTGTCAGAGCTGCATATTCAACACTGAAAATCTTTTCCGACGAGGATCTATGACCATGTAGGGTGTGCATTTCCCGTTTGCCGTGTAGACTTTGGTCCCAAATTTCTGTCTGAACCTTACTGATATTTATATAAAAGACATACGCATGAGATAGAAGAGCAATACAGAAAACTGTGTTTTGTTGATTGGGCAAAGGAGGTATTTTCATGCAGAATACCTCTACACATACAGTAGCAAAATTTTAGCCCGGTGTGAGAAAGTGAAAAAATGCTGTAGGACAAAGTACTTTTGATAAGGTTGCATTTCTACAGCAGTCGCATTTCATAACGTTTAATGACTAAAATCCCAAAATTTTTCAGACACGTTGACGGACACGAGCTTTTACGTCATCCGCTGCATACGTCAACCAGCCACTCAAGATATGGACAAGATCTACGCCTTATATGCGCAGAAGTTTTGTGTAGACCTATTTCACGAGTCGGTGTTGTAGAGCAAAGTCGCTACTCGGGTTCAACTGAACGTAGGTTGGCGTAGATCAGAAGCGCTTAATATGAAAAGCGCATTCATAATGGCGGCCACGATGACTTCTTGGTCAACTGCATTATCGGCTGCAAAAAGCACATTGCAGATCTTGCACTTATTGCATCGAGATTTTCACAAGCGCTTTCCCAAGGAAGTTTTACGAGCATATGGTTGCTTTCATTGAAAGTGCAGTAGAAACTTGGAACTTTATCAAAAACAAAATAAAAACTTGTAAATTCGATGAAATGAATATTTGCTGGCTTAAATCTGCACATAATTATTTAGAAAAAAGCGCCAGGAAACTGCACATTTTATTGATAAAATGCTTTAGAAAGAACTGGCATTAAATATTTTAAATATTAAGACCCGGTTGTTGTTTGCTCCCCCAATCAAAATTTCTGGCTACGCGCCTGCCCGGAGTCTGTGGGTAGCACTGAATAGGCTAAGAACTGGCGTCAGCTGCTTTGGTACATGCCTGTACCGCTGGGGCGTGCTAGATACACCCAAATGCATTTGTGCGTTGAAGAGCAGTCGGCCAGTCATATAAATCTTCGAGTGTGACATTCTCCGCTCTCCGAACTGCCGGGAAGACCTGCGGTCCCCTAACATTAGCAACACTAATGGTTTGAGGACCTTGTGGATATTATTTGAACCGCTGCTCACACGCAAGAAGAATCAGGCCCGTAACTAGAGGGACGCAGGGAGGGATTCGCCCCCTGGAAAACATTTTGTTCCCCTGGAAAATGCGTTGGACATAGTTAAAAAAGCTTTGGCCCCTATCAGAAAACTCTTCGCCCCCCTTGGTGTCCCAAGCTGCTTACGGGCCTGCCCGGTAGCATAGTGCAGGGGTGGCCAACTTGGCTTCGACTGGGATGACTAGAAAATTTCCCGATAACTCGCGATCGACCCGGCGGTAATCAAGTCACAAGTAGAAAATGTCATAAAATGCAATAAAAAGGAATATTGATTGAAAAAGGTTTTTAGGTATCCTGTCAATTCAATGCAAAATCAGGCGCCATCGACCGGTCGATCGCGATCGACCTGTTGGCCACCCCTGGCATAAGGAATACCGCGTTAAAGTGGTCGTGATAGCGGGGCAGTTGTCGACGGGGTTCCACCAGTGGTGTAACTGACAGGGGGGCAATGTTGGGGAGCCCTCCCCCCTGGCAAGCTAAATTTAAAAACTGGGCCCCCTTTAGTTGACATTTTGATATTTAGTATTCTTTAATTTGTTATTTTTTGCGTTTTTCGGGATGTTTTCGTTTTTTATCTAGTATGGACAATGGACATCCATGACATCTAGAGATTCACTATCATTTCTTAACCTTTTTCTGAGTTTTGGCTACTGGGCCCCCTACGGTGATCAGTGGGCCCCTTTCATCTAAGCTTTGCCCCCCTGACTCAATCCTCTAGTTACGCCACTGGGTGCCACTGTATATTCAAAACATTCCACCGGTGTTTTGTGAACATTTATTGATATGGTTTCAAGTCTCCAGAAAGAAGTGGAGACTTGAAATCAATGAGTTTCGTTCATATTGTGACTTCCATATAAGTGGCGAATCGTTTTTTGTTTGCTCAAGCTTTTTTGTTTCAATAATACGAATACTTCAGTTCGTTCATTTATTTTTTTCCTTATTAACGACAGTTTCGTATATATAGAAAGGGCCCCTTATTAAGTGTCAGCCAGGGGCCCCACACAACCTTAATCCGCCCCCGGGCTTATGGCCAACGGCAGTCTTTACACATGCAGCAAGAACACTATCACCGACAACCACGGCAATCCGACTTACTTAAACCAATTTTCAGTAAGCCGTAAGCCGTTCGAAACCGAGAAAATTCAGCTGGATACGGCCAACGGACCATGTGTGAAGACTGCCGTTGGCCTTAAGCCGGTTCGTAAGCAGTAGCGTAGCCAGCCGAACAAATTTGGGGGGGAAATGTTTGATTTTAGGCGAATGGCGCTATTTTGTTTGGGATACCGCCTCTCAAAGCACAAAATGACTATATGTTCTAAAAATTGAGTGGGCATGGCGCCCTAGGCATCCCTGACTACGCCTATGTTCGTAAGCCGTAACCGGATTTTGTGTGAGGCCACCTTAAGTTCATACACCACAAGGGCTGATTTATGTACACAAGGCTGACTTGAGAATGCGACGACAACGACATACTTTGCACCAACTGATTTTTACACTTGTAGACATTGACTGCGATTGTCGTTTCAAAATAAAAGAAAGTTTGTTACTTCTGAGAACACAAGGTTTCCGTCTACCGTTTATGGTACAACACTTTCTTCCCAAAACTGACAATTGTGTGAAAGCTGTTTCAAACACTTTCCTACCAAAGCATCCAAGCTTTGGCAAATTTTAGGTGTACTGACCTACGTCACAAGTAGCCCCACGGCGACAGGTTTTCTCAATTTGATTAAAGCTTGTTAAATTCATTACGTTTATCGCTTTATTGTTTTCCTCCTCAAAACGCCTGGTATCAGAAAAGTCTACTCCCACTTGCACGACAACAATAATCGATTAGACGACCGTGCTGCTTCAGTCTGCCGCGCGTGAATTTGTCTGGCGTAATAAGCGCATTCGCGTTGAACCATTTGTCTTCTTAATGCATGGCAGCTATTGTCGCTGAAATCCCTCACACCAACCTTTGACACCAATCAAAGTATAGAAAATACGATACACAAGGAACTGAGATATCTACGCGCACTGCAAGTGTGACTTAGCGAACTTTACTTTGCGTTTATGGAAAATCCACCGTCAACCCCGAAACCGGGGCATTCTAATATGAGTCAAACATCCTGTTTCTTATTATTTTTGGCAAGTTTGGATGTTGCAAAGCTTTAACTTCAACTCTTTATTTTTTGCCACGCGTTCTTTCACGCCTCCATCCTGTAAATCAGGGTCTCAAACTCAACTTGCTCCGTGGGCCACATGAGGACTTATAAGGTAACCCGCGGGCCGCATTATAACGCTGACGCAACAACGGCGGTACCTGAACTTACTAGAAAGAGCTTTTGCATCTTTATTTCCTGCGAAAGGTATCATGAATTATAGACAAATCATTTGTAGCCGTCTCTGCGTTGGTATTAATCATTTCTAGCCGTCTAGGGAACTTGTTCACTAGCTAGGTGAGCACTTTTGAACACCGGTGAATAAACTAAGTAACGTAAATGTTGTTGATTTCATTCATTTTCATGCCCACTTTTCCTCTAGCTAGGGAGAGTCGTGGAGGCTACAGCACTAGGACTTGGAACACCTCCCGGTCAACAGCAATTTCAGATAGTTCTGGTGGCTCACACCAATAGGAAACCTAGCAAGGTCGGAGATGTAGTCACTCCACCTAGGCCTTGGATGATCTCTGAACCGCTTTTCCGTGGGTTTAGTCAGCTGGACTTGCCTCGCCAGTCTTTCGTGGGGCATTCTGGACACATGACCGAACCAACATATCTGTGCACTATCAGTTCGGAGGAGAAGTGGTTCCACATTTAGGGCTCTGCAAATTTCATAGCTGTGCACTTTGTCGCGAAATGTCACACCATGCAAAATTTTCGCAAAAATCCCATCTCTGCCGCTTGTCCCTTAGATAATATTATTTCAGTCATTACCCAAGATTCAGGATCATAGGTAAGGATCGTAACAAAGACCGATTTAAAAACTGACAGCTTTGTGGTGCTTGAAACCTCCGGTTTTGTGACCACAGAGCAATAAATCTCATGAAGAACTGCGTTAGCTTTAGCAATCCGTCCATTCGCCTTCTCGCTCCACCTTCCGTCACTCGTAAATACCACCCCTATGTACTTGAATTCCTCCACCTGCTTCAGTGTATTCAGCTCACTTGCAGCATACACTGCCTTTGGTTTGTAGAGAGACATAATGCCTCGGTATTTTTAGTGTTAATTTTCATTCTGGCTTGGTCACTCACAGCAGAAAACCGATCGAGTGCATGCTGAAGACCCTGCTGAGAAGATGCTAGCAGCACCAAATCGTCTGCAAAAAGTAAACGGTTGATCCTGCAGCTCAAAAATTTGACACCCTCTGCTTGGCTATGACTGTTTATCCAGTTCATGTAGACCAGGGGTTGCTGAGCGTTTTGACCCGAGGGCCGAACTCGCGACTGCCTGGCCACTGGAGGGCCGGGTGCAGTGCGATTTACGTGGCAGGCAGCAGTTAATGCTAATGCACTGCTGTCCACAGTGGGGAACGTGGCACTTGAGAAAAATGTGAAGGTATTTGGCGGGTCGGATTAAACTGCTCGGCGGGCCGGATGCGACCCGCGAGCCGTAGTTTGGCCACCCCTGATGTAGACTATGAAAAGAAGCGGTGACAGCACACACCCTTGTCGGAGTCCAACACCAACCGTGAACGGTCGTGATTCAATTCTCCCGACACGGACACAAACTTCTGAGCAGGAATACAGCGATGGCCAGTAACAGACGGCCGTCAACACCGTACTCCTGCAACACTCCTCAAAGTTTTTCACGAGGAACTCGGTCGTATGCTCTCTCGAAGTCGACAAAACATGTGTAAAGGTTTTTGGCATCCTCCCAAGATTTCTCAAAATTTTGCTGGAGAGTGAAATTTTGGCGGTAGTGCTATGGGCAGGATTAAAACCGCGCTGGGTATCATTCAGCTTTGGTTCATTTGCTTCGCGGCATCTTTTTTCAAGGCACTTGGCAAGGTAAATGTTAAATATTTGAAAATTCCAGAAAGCATCGCGGGCCGCTGTGTTTGAGACCCTGCTGTAAATAGTGGAATATCTCAAAAATACGTAGGCTACGCTCGTGATATCGCAAAAACATTGTTCTGCAATAAA
>JGI24158J21664_10009351_pt1 | contig 13080 bp, 6 predicted proteins | sample Ectturendosymbi3_FD_21664 | JGI IMG/M metagenome (IMG submission 21664) | reverse complement strand
TGCCACATTCACACAAATCTGAGCCGCACAGGCCCATTAATTTCATGTTGGCCGCAAATCGGCCAACACCAGTCCTCAGGCGGTTGAGCTGAACCCAGGCATTTCTGGGGAGGTCGCAACCTGGTGGTTGTGGGCCGAATGCAGGATTGGAGAGCTGCAGGGATTGGTGTGTTTGGTTCCCCGTTAATTGACATTGCTAAGACTTTTCGACGCCACCATAATGATTCGGTGCCCGGGGAATTGTGCCCCCCCGTCATTACGCCTGTGGCTATGACTAACCATTTTGTCCCTTGTGTTATTCGTTTATGCTTGTGAAATGGACCATGAGCTTGAGGCTAATACAAAGATAACAAAACCAGACTACGAAAGGTAGTCATCACTGATAACCCCAAGATACTTGATGCGAATTGTTCGGGTATTAGTTTTGTCATTCATTTTTACATTGAAATCAATGATTTGGTTACTTTCTTTTGAGTAGTTAAAAGACAACTTGTTAAAGCGCGGCCATTAAGCTTACCTAGCCTCATACTAACTATGTATAGCTCATGAGCGTTCTGGCATTATTTCATTCAAAAATGGAAAACAATTTCATTTTATGAATTAAATTTCATAGCAATTTTCCAAGTATGATGAATATGCTTGGCACAGTAGCTATCACGTAGTACACCAAGGTTAACCTCATTACATAAAACTCTATGTACAGACAGGGTTGTTGGCGGTCCGGTGGTACTTGGCTGATTCCATTGTTGTTCAACTTCGTTTGACGTTTTGATGACAGCGTAAAAATTGGATTTTTGGGCAACTGCTGATGGCCATTTATTCTGCATTTGCTGTAAATTTTTATAGATCTGGCCGCGCATTGAACATACTCGCTTCTTCTACAAAGTTGTTTTGCTACTGTATTTGCTGAATGCCGCCCCTTTGAGGTTCGAGCGCTTGCTCCAGAACCTGACGGAACGCATGCGTATCAGGCTGCCTAAGGTGATATTGCTTCCGCTGAGGAAGAAAACATTATGATTGAACATCCGACAGAATTTAAAGTTTGTGATAGGAAATGATACTATAACCTCACGATGATTGCAGCAAACTTTCCACGTTATCTCTTATTCTGGTGGTGATAATGATAGAAGCAGGAGTACGAAGTAATGTTGTGCAAATTAAATCTGTGTTTGTAAGTAGTTTCCATATGTACGTCGTCCAGTTTCCAAAGTCATTCAGCCACACAGTGACTTTGGCGTATCGATTGTTCGTAGACCGGCCCATCTGAGCATAATCCCCATTGTATTGCTTGCTATTGAAGAAAAAAAGGGTCATGTTAACATGCATGAAGCATTTTTGTTGCACAGCTATGAAAGTTTGGTAGGAAAACAATATAATGCCCTTGTTTCCTGTAAAACCCGTGGTCCAATTTTACTTGGTCTACTCTATGGCTAGGCTTCTGGTGCAGATAAGGAGGGTAGACAAAGGCATGGTCGACTCCCTTTTTTTCGCTGTAAACTATGGCAGTAGAGAACGATAAGAGTAAGACAAATTTACCTTCATTTACGCAAAATCCGAACAACCAAGGTATACTACATGTTGCGAATACTTGGTAACTGTTGATAATTCCTGTTATAGAGCGAACAAAAACTTACGTTTCATTATATTAGCTAGTTCCATAGCAAATTGATTTTTATATGAAACCACAAATGGCGCTGCTAAGCCTGTTTACAGTTTTTGTAACACTTCTAGCAAAAGCTGAATATGTGAGCTGCTCATGACATTCTCTGCACTATTCATGAACATTTCACGATTAGATGCTCAGGAGTCAGCAAATCACTTGTAAATACCAGAGACTAACTGCAGTTAAAAGCACAGCAACATACTGGGGGATCCAGCGTCTCCGACACGATTTATTTGACCACTGACATCACCCACCATGCAATACAACACATCATTCTGCCTCAAGTCCAAGTTCTGAGAGATTAAGGCTGTTCTTTTCCAGCATAGCAAACAGCTTTGCTTTGTTCACCCTCATACCTGACCACCGTCGTCGGAACAAGTATGCATGCCACAATATAAGAACGCCGTCTTCTGGCATTTCTAGCGACACCGATATACGTAACAGGTCGACTGTCAGATCGCAGAACCTTACGTGTATAGGGGATGCATTGCAAGAACCAGTTACTAACAACGTTTCAGCTTCGAACGCAACCACGACTTGCCGTACCTCATTTTCGCCAATCCATGCTGGTAATTAAACCAGTGCAGAATTAAAACACGACTGTTGTTCTCAGTTTTCCACTTTTTTCTTTTTGTCTGAGTCGATCGGAGACAATTGAACGGATTCACGCGTCGCCTGCAATTTCCGCTTTTGGAACTTCTCGTACTTGTCGGTGGAAAAGCGGCTTTTGAACAACTGAGAAAATGACTGTGCCGCAGTGTTGCCAATCGAAAATCCCTCAACTACAGACCCGAAGCGATCGCTCGCATCCGCGGCCTCGGTACTCTCAGTGTACGAGCACTCAAGCACATGTATCCTCAACTTAGATTCCGCCAAAAGCAGGACATAGAGAGCGACAGGTTCATTTCCAGACTCGGATCTGTCGAAGTCACAGTCCAAAACCTTTGCGTCGGTCGGCAGGCTGACGTCATACAACTTACGCAATGGTTTCGCGGCACCTGACTCGAAGCGGTAAATATGCAGAGTTCTTGATCGGAAGCGCGCGATCGCCAAAAGACGAGACAGCGAATCAAACGCAAGGACTGAAGGAACCCATGCTGACGTTTTCTGAGAGACGTCTCCGCTTTTCCCGTCGGGAGCGAACGACAGCGATTGCACTTCATGGCCGCTCTTCACGTCCCACACGCGGACCGTGGCGTCACCAGAGCACGACATGACCAGGTCCTCGGTGAGGATCTGCAGACGAAGAACGAATTCCGTGTGTCCCAAACAGAAGCGGTGGATCACGTACGGGTGCTCCTTGTCGCTTATCCTGATCTTCTCGTCGCGATCGGCCGTGATGACGTAACGCTTGGTGACGGCAACATCAAGCAGCATGGAAATGTGACCGAGGAGGGGTTGCGCCTCTTTCAAAACAGGAACACCTGAAATTTATTTGTGAAATTAAAACTTTCGAAAGACGGCGCAGAGACAATACCTACCCAAAGAAATGGCGATCCTGGTGGAGAATAACTGTACTTTTAACATATAGCATAAATTGCATGCATCACCTCTAAGCATAAGCGCAGTGTTGTTACCTCAAACATTGTGGTGCAGGTCTGACCACCAGCATGGGTGTCGGAAGGATTTTTTCCAAGGGGGGAGAGGCAATGGTGGATTTTTCCAGGGATAAGCAACGATTTTTCCAGGAGGGAAAAATGGTTAAATTTCATTTTGCTTGCTTGAGAGTTAGAAAACAACCTTTTTTTGCTGAAAATTTATAGGTATAAGTCAACTTCCAAAATATGGAGCGGGCCAAGCCCCCCCTCTGCCGACGCCCACGAACATGAGGTTTTGCGGTACGAAAAAATGGCATTCGCCACATGACACGTAACGCCAATTTCTTAGAAACATGGTTGGCAAACTACAGCACGCGCAACTTCCGGTGAGCCTGCGCGGTGACCCATCATTCGAAGGAACGAGGACACCAAACTGAGACGTAATTTCAACAAAACATACCTTCCAACTGGCAGGAATACAAGTCTCCGGATTTGTCAGCAACGTAAATGACAGCTTCGTCTTCGCTGAATGCCAGTGACGTCGACCTTCGTTTTACGTCGAATTCTAAGAACTTCTCGAAACCGGTCTCCTGTCCCGATTTCCACACACAAATCACTTTGTCCGAGTAAAGCGCAGCGAAATATTGGTGACTGGGCGAGAACAAGGCATGATCGATCTCCTTTTCACTGTCGTTGCAGTCTTGCTTGAACACGTGCGGGTAAGTAAAGCGTTCCTGCGATTTCTTCGCAACAACTTCGATGGAGTGACCGAGTCCGATGGCAATATACTCTGGAGAAACGTGAATGCTTGCCATCTTTGTCACATGTTACTTTTCGTCTCCCACCGTTTCTTCGTCTCAAATCTGACGAATAAACACGTTCTTCAAAAAGGTTTGTTGAAACAGCACACGTCTCAATACACATTGAGGCACAACATTCAGTCAAAAGATGTCGTTTTGGGTATGAAAAGCGGTTCATGGTAGGACCTATAAGATTCGAGTCATTTAGCAGCTGACTCGGAGCCAGAAACTCGCACCAGTGTTGTGCGGCATTCAGACTCCATTGCACTTGGAATCTTTGAACAAAATCGAATCTGCATTGAGTTTTTCCGAACGAGCGGAACTCAAATGCACGAACGTGAAAAACCAGCTTTATGTTGCACTAGCGTGTGTTCATTGCTAAGGTAGCTGTTTAAGATGTAACTTCAAAATCCTTCCCGGCGACAATCGTACAACTAATCTTGCAGGTTTAGGTTTACAACGTACATATATCAGAAATTTGACAACCTGAGGAGCAAGAAAGCTTCGACAGGTTTGATATACTGTATGGACCGTAGCTTGTTCGGTGATGAAAAACTTCATCTGATACGTTCCCGGTGGTAACATCAAAAAGTCTTTTCTAAGGGTTCGGTTGACTCATGCCGGAAAAAAATATATATTCTGATGAAAGCAAAAGATAGAAAATGAACAGACGCATGATAGGCACATGTCGGTGTTTGAGTGTTTTAAGAAATATTTTTTAGAAGCAGTTTTGCACTAACAGATCTTTTTAATGATGTGCTTGATCAAATGTGGTTTTTGGATTCGTACCGGATAACGGAGTTTGTTTGGTTGTACTGCACAAATACGGGACACGATGGATTGTAAGATATCAGATCGAAATTGTGACCATGAAAAAGTGTAAAATATGGCTTAATGGTTTTATCTGCAAAACAACAGCTAATATTCTGCACGTCGTTGCAGCATAGCATTTGCATAAACTTGAAAACTCTTATTTTGTCAAAGGTCTTAAGCCGGGTTCCTACGCAATTTTGAAGATAAATTTTCAGACGTTTAAGACTTTCTTCAGACTCTCTCCGGACTTTTTCTAAACGTAAATTTTCCGATTGACCTAGACAGGTTAAATACAGGCACTATGATATTTAACACGATACAAGTAAAATTATATCAATCTCGGATAAAATATTATGAAAGTGTATGTAAAAAGACCAAGTCTGGAAAATTATTTTCTTTTTCCATACTAACAGACCCAAAAGAACTTTTCCCGACTGGAAAATAACCAAATTTTTTTCCATGCTTTTCCATATTTTTCCAGACTCTGCAGGAACCCCGCATATGGTTCAAAAACGTTACTAAAGTATAACGTCGATGACTTTTACAACGCTAAAAACCTGTTGATGGATTTATGGTCTAGAAATCGTGAATTCTTCAGTTAGTGGGCGCAATGCTGTCAACATACGAAACCAACTGCAATCATATCGCTTATGCCAACAAAGAAGCAGAATGAACTTACTCGATATGCAAACCAATTTTTTGAATTTACCTAAAATTTCTAGCGCCCCTCAAAAAAGAATCTCTATAATTATAATTCTTTGATGCAAACAACTCACCCCCACACAAGTTTCTGTCGTTTTTTCGTAATTTTGATTCGCTTTGCCTGTTCCTTTTTTTCAATGAACTTTTGAGCCTCAGCGGCCTTTTTAATTCCTTCTTCAAGGTCTTGTTCGCACAGGTGATCGGTCAATGCTGAAGCCTCTGTTACGTTTCCTTTTTTCAAAGCTTTTTCCAGCAGAACTTCTGTGGACCGCTAAAAATATGTTGGTTGCATTATCAAGTTGGAACACCACTGCTGCGGATTTTACGAAGAGTTAATCACTATACACATCACCTTATCATCAACAGTTCGTTCTAACTCGGTAAAAACCTTCGGATCAAACTGTTCAGTGGTACTCGGCTTTGACTTTTTCAACGGTGAACTGAAATACAAAAAAGTAGAAAATAAAAATGATTTTTTCTTGCCAATCTAAAACCAGAAGTAAACCTTGCTTAATAAATGCACAAGCGTATCATTGCTGCATCACCCACACATTCAAGATCGGTTTCTTACAACTCATCTTGCACTCGTTAATAAAAGATAGGTGAATGCGACAAGATTGTGCAGGAGGTACTGGGGAAAGCGGAGCTTCGCAACTTCGAAAGTGAACAAGACAATACATCCGAAGACCGAAGTAAACAGGAAAAACTGTTTTGTGGGCACAGCAAAGTCAATTAAAATCTGGTTTCGAATCTCCCAAGTGCTTAGTCACACTAAACGATAACTAAAAAAACTTACAATAGATTGACTTTACAACAAACAACCACGCCGTTCCGAACATGAAATCCTGATCATAAACAAAATCTCACGATCATGGACTGACCGGCTAAGTGGTACAGTTAGTTGAGTACGCGCCACCAAAACTGGTAGGTTGGTCACCGGTGGTCGTACCGAAGACTTGAAAAACGGTACTTGCGGTCTGCCACCCTCTTGTCCAGCGTTGCTAGGCAACGGTTCACACGCAGTGCTGCCACTTACTCTCCACCAGTGCAGCATTCACTGCGAAAGCAGCCGCGTGACTCACGGCGCAAACAAGTGGAGGTGGACGTCGGCAGACCACTCGTGACACTCCGAAAGGAGAAAAACCGAGTATGAAATGAACAGGGACTGCACTTTTCCGATATGCGTTTATCACAAATCACGGTTGCACAGACAGACGTTGAAAACAGGGAAGCTTGTTTCAGTTAAGTGAAGAAAAAGTATGTCGAACTGCTGGCAGTGGCAAGGCAATTTATGGTGAAGCTGGCAATGTACCGGTAGTTGGTCGTGATGTTGTCTTGTATGATTGCAAGCCGACCTTTTCACGCGATGCCTAGTTAGGTTTCGAAAAATAATTATCACAACCGCTATGAGTGAACAAGCAGCTCGCTACAATGAGTGCGGAAAACAACAAACATATAAACTTTAAGTTTACATCTTGCAAATGATTGTAACATATCTTTTGCTGCCTGCTCTGGAATAGATTGTGCTAAGCATTAGTACTTGTTTGTTGCTGCAGTGTAGGTCTATTTACTTGAATTATCGAACGCTCCGACATGTAAAAAAGGGCCTTTAATCAGCCTGCTGTCCATTGCTGTTAAATAAATAAAAGCTTTACAAAAATGCAATTCCTAAACTTTTTGTCTATCACCCAAACGTTTGTATTAAATAACAGTAGGGGATGAAAAATTCGATAAAACACATTTATTTTTTAACAAAATAATGTCGGCTTCTATTATTCCGATACCAAGAAAGTAAAATACGTAACTCAGTTTTTTTTGGAGAAACCCATAAACGAATCTATAAATACTACCATCTACTTTCTGCACCGGGCTTTTGAAAATTGTTGCACTTCCGAAGTTAAGATGGATGCGTAAAGTTGTGAAACTGCTGTTTTGATGGCTTGAACAATTTTGAGCACTATGACTACGACGTTTCTTTTATATATTTTAAAGTGAAAGTGTTGTTGACGATAAACTAGTCATGCAACATGAACTACTGTACGTGGTAATAAAAGGTATATGAATAGCCTTTTCACTTTAGACTTTGATGTGCACAAGTAATCAGATGACTTTAGAAAGGTTCCAATTTTATATTTATGACAATGTTCTTTAGCAGTATAAGCATTAAGAAAAGTATTGTCATAAAATTATAATTTTTTGGTGATGGTGAAAATCATCATTGATAAAAAAGGAAACGAATGTCTTCGAACCAGTATTTTTTTCAAAGAAACTGCCAAAATTACCACTGTCAAGACAAACTCTTCCAGAGCAGTTATTATATATACAACCAAGTATCATACACAAGCCTGTGCCTTTCTTTTGTTTTGCAGCTTGAACTGGTAAAGTCAGAAGAAGTGGCAGAGAAAGTTTTGTCTATTGATCGCTTTCTGTGCAATTTCAATTCTTCACCTTGTTCGGCTTCAATTGCCTAAAAGTTAAAGCATAAGTGTTCCAATGTTTCAACCACACCTACTTACTAGAAGAATATGACCATGTAAGCGTAACATAAACAGAAAAAAGAAGATATCTTTAAGCCTTTCAGTAGTGAATGGAAGATATAAAAGACATATTAAAGTGAATTACGAGCTACTTTTTCTCACACAAACTGCTTATGCAGCATCAGATAAATACGTTTAGGTTCATCCCATGTCAAGTGATCCAGGCTACGCAACCAACATCTCAGATTTTAATGAAATTTTCCAGGCTAAAAGAACTTTATCTCCTGGTCACAAAAAAACTAATAATTTGGTTCACTAACCAAAGGAGTTGTCAAAGGCATTATTGCATGGCAGTTTTCCAGGATAAGCTCATAAAGGCATAAGCAATTGACCTTTTATGCTGAAAGCGCAATGGCAATGACTACATAACCCTGCAGCAGAGATTAAATGGGCCCAACATTTCATACATGTGTAATTGTTTTTTAATTATTTAGTTCCAAACATGAGAAGAAGTTGATAAAAACAAAAAAATTGTTCCAAGTCTGTAGGGCTCACAAAGAGTGTAGCAGTTGCCAGTAAAAGTGCTTTAGGGCCATAAAACTGAACACTAAATATAGTATGATAGCTAATCACTTTTAGTAAGTATCTGTGAGGTGTCATCTTGAAAGGAAATCAAACGCTTTTTTATTTTGAAATTAAGTCGGTCATCCACCATATACTGACATGCTATTTGGAATTACCTACATCACCAATTTACACTACTACATAAGATATGGGTAAAAATATTAATGAAACAAATATTGCCCAGGATGTTCTATTGAAGCATGCATTAGAGCTGTGAACTGAACACAAACAAATGTTTTTCACACCTGTACAACTGCTCCAATCAAAGACTTCCCATAAATACCCGCAGTATTGTCTTCATCTTCACTTGAATCAGAGTCAGATAAAACACCCAATTGAGGATCTAAAAGACCTCGGAACATGTATGAGATAAAAATCAGAAACAAACTACCAGCAATTGTTTTAACAGTTTAATTATCTCTATCTATCACAAGAAGTCATAAAAATTGGAACAGTCTAAGAAACTTAGCACAATGTGTAAACAATACAATTACATGTCAGTGTTGTGTTGGCTACTTAATTTGCATGTGAAATGCATGATCTATAAACACTAAAAACTTTTAGATGATAAAATCACTAATATTGCCTGAATCTAAACTCTTTAGATCAGTGGTTCTTAACTGGGGGATGTGCCTCCCCATGGAGGAGTCAAAAGATTTCCAGGGAGGCGCAAGCACTATGCGCTCTATAACAAACATGCAAAGTTTGATGAGTGAATTTACTTACAAATACATGTATTTTTACAACTTAGATAATGTCAGGGAGGTTTGAAACAAAGGGTTTTTACTTAAGGGGGTTATGGTGGAGAAAAGGTTAAAAACCACAGATTTATGAAGAATAACCTGATCCTAGTTATAGTTAAAACACAACAACCACATAAATATTACACAAATCAGGGAAACTGACACAAGTGTGCATATATTATATGATATTAAAACATGCTAGTGATAAGCCAACACTGTACTTAGAATACATGCAAATCATTGAAATATTCAAATTGAGTGAAGATGTTTTTTAGCTGTTTCATCATTCATGTTTGGAAAAATCAGAGGAAAAAACACTCAAGCTCTGCACTGCAGAGCATAAAGAGTATAACATCAATTAACAAAAGTAGGCCTAGTGCATTTTGGGCACAATCCTGGAAAATCTGGTCAAAGTCGTTGAAAATCCGAATAAAATCTCGAACTATCTACGCTAGGGAAAATCCGAGTGAAAATGGGGCCCATTGTTATTTGACTTTAAAAAATGACGACCAATGAACGTTTGCAGAAAAAACAAGTGAAGACCTTTTTTTGGAAGTCACACCAGAAAAAGGTCTTCATGATCTTTGTGGGAGAAAATTTGTGGGCAAAAGTTGCACAATAAGTTCTGGCAAATTTGGTGAAATTTGGACAAAAATCCTTCGTACCAAAATTTTGCTTGCTCCTTCACCTATGCATGATATGTAAGAGAGCAGGCTTATACATGCCACTGTCATTGTGGCAGTGTTGCCAAGTCCACAAAGACAAAATCCGCCAAATTGTGTTTCAGAATATGCCAAACAGGACAAAAATAACAAAATATGCCAAATTTTTTCTGCAACAAAAAACACCTGAAAAATGGGCAATAAAAATTTTTTCATATCTCAATGAAGTTTACTGCACAATTGACGATTCATATAAGCACAATTTAAGCCTGTCCATCAAAAGGAATCTTTTCCCAGCAAAGAATCAGACACTAAGATGTCTGCTTTATCATAGGTCACAATTTATCATTGAGTTAAACTTTTTTGCAGTATAGTTTTTTCTCTTTATCAATATTTTTTTGAAACCACAACAACAGATATTTATATGCTTTTGTAAGTTTTGTTGCAATTCTGTAGTAATAATGGGTTTGCTGCAACTTCTGCCATAATACAATGTTGTTTTGCCCACTACTCGACGATTGAATATTATGTATGATAGGCGTGGTAAGGCAAGAAATGTGGTCTTGCAGCGCTTGGTTTGGTAAATGCTCAATCCATTATACATATAGTGTTTCAACTTTATGTTCTCAGGTTTGACTCTCCTGTAATCAATAATGTACTTATCAATATTGAATATATTATCCCTCAAAGTGAAACAACCATTTTTTTTAAATTTCAAAGCATAGAGTCAGAGTGCATGAATATGCTTATGGGTCAAACTCAACACCTAAGGCTGAATTACTTGGCAGTTGCAAACGCAAAAAATTTATAGGTCAAAATAAAGTCAAAATTTCTGAATTATAAAGTCAAAATTTTAAGTTTTTAGGTCAAAAAATTGGTTACCCTAGTCATAACGCATTACAGAGTAGGTGCCAATCGATAAACACCGTCAACAAGGTTTCAAATTTTCTTGCGAGACATTTAGTTTAAAGGCTGATGACTGTTTGTTTTCACTAACTAAATTTTAAGCAAGATTTGGCGGTTGGCATTTTACTAGTTACAAATATTCACTTTTTACGTGTTTGGCTTGCACACATCTTCCACATGCAGGGAGGTAATAGAAGAATCATAAAAAAATACAGAAATCCTGAGGCGACACAAAGCACGCGAAAGGTTTTCATTGCTACACAAAGGCAACACTGTTGAGACGCATACACCAAAACAACGCACCAACAACTACTTTAGTTGGCCACCATCATACCAGAACATTGAATAATTATGGAAAAATGAATATTTGTAAAAAGCATCAGACATTTGGATCGATCGGATAAAAAAGTTACATGAAGATGCACATCGTTTAACAACACCATACACATTATTGTTTTGAAACAAGGCATCAAAGTCCTGACATAATTAACTTGGTGTGTGGGAGAACACTTACATTTCTGGGTACACAGTGCATAATTCAGTAGGCATTGTTATAGGCAATTCCTAACCATTTCAAACTAGTCTGTGTGTGTTTGCTCCACAGCCATTTGCCTTGGCAAACGGATGAAATAGGCACGGAATAGTGTTTTTTACTGCAGGTGAGCACTAAACAAAGGTGCATCTGGGCTTGTTTCCTGTACAGTACAGCGATTTCATTTGTACTGTATGTAATCTGGACATCATCATCATCCTTCAATGAGGCATTTGGCAATAATTATACACCAGACCAAGATATGTGACTTGGTCAGAAAATTGTATACGTACACAATTCAGAAAAACATTCGATGGAGCAGGTTGTTAATACCTTCAGGGACAAAAAGTACAGCATTTGTTTTGTTGCAATTAAAGAGGATTTCGTGTTCAGCTCCATAATCACCACAAATATTCAGGACACACTGGAGTCCACTAAACCAAAGTGAAGTTAGCCGCGCTTTTCTCAGCCGCGCTTTTCTCAGCCGCACTTTTGGCGGAATGCGAGGTTCGGAGAAAATTTTTTTTTCACAAATCAGCAAAAACCAAGTCGTTTTCTTTACAGCAAAAGAAAGGGATTCAATATTCCATAATTACAGAAGACGTAGGCTGAAAAATAAAGCATTGCAATGCAAAACAATTATCAAAATTAAAGAAATCCGCTCAGAGTATTTAGTACAAAAGCATGAAAAAGGCAAGTTTTCAAACAAATTTCAAACCACTTTCCGTAACACATACGTACACATATTTTATATCACTGTCTTTGTAATTTAATGCAGATTCCATAGCTGTTAAAATTTTGAACTACTCTATTCGGAATCGAGAGATTTTGAACAAAATGTCAGGTACGGTTTTACGCACAGATAAGGTCTGAGACAGAGAAATCTTGGCTGACAACCTGTTGTTCATCCTAATTTTAAACAACTTTCCGGAACACGAACGACCACATATTTTATATCACTGTCTTTGTAATTTAATGCAGATTCCATTTCTGTCAAAAATTTGAACTACACTATTCGGAATCGAGAGATTTCGAACAAAATGTTAGGTACGCTTTTACGCACAGATAGGGTCTGAGACCGAGATATGTTGGCTGGCAATCTGTTGTTCATCCTAATTTTAAACAACTTTCCGGAACACGTACGAACACATGTTTTATATCACTGTCTTTGTAATTTAATTCCATATCTGTCAAAATTTTGAACTACGCTGTTAGGAATCGAGAGCTTTCGAACAAAATGTTAGGTATGCTTTTAAGCACAAATGGCGTCTGAAACAGAAAAATCTTGGCTGACAAAATGTTGTTCATCCAAATTTTAAACAACTTTCCGGNNCACGTACGAACACATATTNTATATCANTGTCTTTGTAATTTAATGCAGATTCCATGTCTGTCAAAAGTTTGAACTACACTACTCGGAATCGAGAGATTTCGAACAAAATGTTAGGTACGCTTTTACGCACAGATAGGGTCTGAGACAGATATATGTTGGCTGACAGTCTGTTGTTCATCCTAATTCTAAACAACTTTCTGGACCACGTACGAACACATATTTTATATCACTGTCTTTGTAATTTAATGCAGATTCCATATCTGTCAAACGTTTGTACTACGCTGTTA
>JGI24158J21664_10009348_pt1 | contig 13083 bp, 7 predicted proteins | sample Ectturendosymbi3_FD_21664 | JGI IMG/M metagenome (IMG submission 21664) | reverse complement strand
TTTTTTTTACATTGCGGCTTACCTGAAACCAACAATTAATGTTGTTTGTAGTGAAACAATGGCCTGGTATTTAACAACCAGAGAAAACCAAGCCCAAGAGAAGCTGATCGTAGGACTTGTACCTGGTGGGCGCCTGATTTGTGTACATGTTGAAGGACAAAAGCAAACAAGATGCCGTGCAGTTAGTACGTAATCAAGTGCATTTGAATTCACGAAACGCTGCTAGCTGTAATCAAGCACCGACAACAGAAATGCAAGTTGCTCTCAACGTTTCGCAATTTGCGCGTTTCGCGAAAGTGGCGGATTTCGTCATCAGCTCTTCAGTCAGAACTCAGGCGTCAGTGAAAGTAGAAAACATAGGCGGCATCAGACAAGGCACGGTCTGCTTCGCAATGAGCGAGCATTTTTAAAAATCCCTCAGCCAAGGCAAAGTGTATGCAGTAGGTTTTTTTGCTTTCTGTTGAATTGTTAAACAATCATCGACGAGTAGTAGCAACTTCCTTCATTGTCAGGTGAGAACGAAGCGATTGAAAAGTACGGCACGCCGTTTCACAGGTAAACCTTTGTTTTTGGCAGAACAGATCCAGGGAAATTGAACGCAAGCTCCTCAACACTCGTTGTTTGAATTTCGTTTACACAGAAAAGCTTTTCCTTTTTTTCTGAAGTCCGAGGTTTGGGCAGGAAAGTCGAAAAAATGACACCGAGTTGACAAGTCTTTATTTTCACACCGAGCGGAACCTGCGCAACAGTTAAAGTATAGTAGCATTCGTTACCTCATCAAGGTTATGCTGCGCTACAACGTAAGATCTATAATGTGGAATTTTCTTGCTCTCTTTTTCCAGCAGCTTGTGTTTGCCTCATACACACGTGAGCAGTGGCGTAGGCAGCTCAAAAATTGATGGGAGGGAATTTGGGGAGGCAAAATGTTAGTTCTTAGGCGAATAACACTATTTTGTTTGGAAAAACGCCTCTCAAAGCACAAAAAGACTATATTTTCCAAAATTTGGGGGGCCCATGGTCCCTTTCGACTCCCCTGGCTACACCTATGCACGTAATGGCAGATTTTAAACTGTGTGGAAAACCTCGTTTAAGCTCTTATGGAAGTCTGTGTATACGATAATTGTCAGAAACAAAGTCTTATCTCATGAATAGACGCAGTACGTTTTCTCAGATCACCAGCAGGCTGCAGTCAGAAACACGAGAAAGAATGAGTGGAACTGAGAATGAATCAAGAACACGTTTTAGTAGAGAGCAAGAAGTACCGAGGCACTCCTCGTTTATGAAAATCGCACTGACCGGCCATTTCGTAACAACGTCATGTCGTCGGGACGGGGAGGAATATTGAAAAGTATGATTTCTAAAAGCAAAGATGTGCTTTCGCTCTACTACACCATAAAATGTACTAAAATGACGATTGTAGTAGGAAAATGCAGTTATTTTTTTAATTTTCTGATGCAATAAAGAAAATATTTTGCGGGTCATATTCTTTGTCTACGAATGTTCCCAAAATAGACTGGACAAAGCCACCTGTATTAAATAGCAACTCATTGTTTCATAGAGTTTGTGCTACGGTTTAGTCTGTATGCTGCAAAAGTCAGCTAGTCAAAGTTCTTCTTCAGCAAAAATTATCTGCTGGAAAGGAAGAGCAAGTTAGCTATGGAAGCTATGACATATCGCTCTGACAGTTCACCACCACTCGGCATCCCAAGCAAACCAGATGCTTTTCCTGCTGAAAACGAGGCTTTGGACTTACGAGTGGTTTTCCGCCACAACACGAAGCAGTCTGGTTTCTGCAGAAACCAGAGTCAACCAACTGGAGTAACTACATATAATTTATCGCAATTTGCAAAACACTATCACTATGAACCTGAAACACCGAAGAGCAAACGCAATGAGGGATCAATTGCGTGCGTTCCCTCGTACAGAACAATTACCGACAAGAATTTGGAAATGTCAAAAAGTAGGTTCGCCCACGTCTTAACCGATATTTTGCGCAGTGAAATGCCTCAGCCGCAAGAACATTTCGATCAAAGATCTTTTTCTAACACCTACAATGCGTTCATTGCTGCAGCTGCAACGCTCTACCCGTATTTCTTGAAGTCCTGGCTTAGTTTTAACTCCACGCCAGTAACATCAAGACTCCTGCCAAACGGTGCTGGCAGTTCAGGGAATGAACAAGAAAAACAAGGGAGGGGAAATTTCACCTCAACATCTACTCAGCTGCATCTCGGTCGAGCAGAGAACCTAACACGTAAGTAAATTCACGTAGACTACAACTGGGTTGATTGCAGGATAATTTCATTATTTTCTCTTATAATGTTGTGAAAGAATGCAAGGAAATCGCAATCAACGCAGAAATAGCTGAAGAGCGGTCTTTTTCTCTTGCTGTCTAAGCCAATGGTCCCCAACCTTTTTGTAACAGCGGACCGGTCAACACTTCGCAATTCTATCGCAGCCCGGGAGTAAAATATGATGGTTATTTTTCAACCGCTGAAATGAAGTTTGGGAGGGAGAATACATTTTAAGGGGGCAAGTTTCTTGTGTTTATTATGTGTTTAAAACAAACTGTGACGTCACACTTCTGAGCACAACGCAATTTCGGGGGCACTGACCCCGAACGGCCCCTATCGGTTCTCAGATTTTTTCTGACTGTTTGCTAATGTACCCCTACGGTGGCCAGAGGCCTCCCTTCAGCTAAATTTTACTACTCTGGCTCAAACCTCTAGTTACGCCACTGACTTTGAAGCAAATGGCTGCGTCTCGCCTCCTATTGCTTCCTTTGCTGTGGCTCTCCAATAGGCATCATTTCACAATTCACGAAATGCACCAACTTTTATCTTCAATTAACAAAGGACGTTGCAGGAAACGCCAGCTGTATGTTCCCAACTTCCTCGTTGTTTTCAACCGATGCCAGCACAAGAGATGTCCGCCGCGAGGTTTCAAAAAAAACGGAAGAAAAAGTTGTTGGGAATTTAGAGGCTCATCAAGACTACGCGGAATCTACAAAACAACTGCACAAACTCATCAATGGTTATATTCCGATTTCACGCAGGTTGCCTTTTAGTTTATAAACATGCTTCAGCCTGCTTGCTTCCAATCAGTTGTTTTTTTAAATTTTGCATCTATCTCGTGTTTTGAAAATTTAGCGGTTTTGAAAGCACTTTTGTAGTGCAAAAACACATCATTATCCATGCATCTGATGAAGCAGAAGATTAAGAAATGACTGTACAGCATTTTGTAGCATGTATTCAAATTAACACCAACTCTCTTCTCATAAGCTTCATATAAAATACTCTTTGCACGCCATGATCAATACAAAAGAACGCGTCTGATCATTTGACACAGAAGTAATGTTGAAGGCAATGTTTCATGTAAAGCAATAACCTGTGCGATGAGCAGCTTAGTGCATGTTTTATTTGGGTTGTGCAGAGATAAAGCGAAGGCGCTTTAATACCTTAAATTGCAACGAAAGCCTACTTTTTGGTACCGTTCAGTAATTCAAAAACAAGTTAGTTTCTATCTTATTTAAGTCAACCTACTTGGTTTATAAAAGGAGGAAGTGACAAAGCTGGTGAATATTATTCAAAATACTCCATCTTTGAGCTGTCAATGGTTTTGCATTGCATGAAATACTTTCATAAACAAGCTTAAGTGTGGTCGAACATGTTGTCGTACACAGCAAGAAATGTTGCCGCGCAGCAAAGCTGTATCACATTACTTCAGTGTGCTCCAAGGTCATCAATGAAACCAGGGCAACAACCAGCTGCTATATTGGGGGAGACGGTGCGCAAATGCATTGTAACTTGTTGTTGCACCTAATAATTAAACATATTTTTTTAAATGTCGGAGGGGGCAATTGCCCGGTTTTCCCCTCCTGGTTCCGGGATTGAGTCAAACGTAAGCCCTTTGACGCACATTTTTATCGACGTTTGCCATTTCAAAAGGTTCGAAAGCATGCCAACATTTTCTAAAAAACGACTGCGCTTTTTGATGATTACTATGAGCCAAGTCAACATTTTGTGTCTAAAGCTACCTCTTGCTTTCAGCGATAGCAAAGAAAAACCCAAAACACGAAAGACACATACAGGTTATCGTTCACTGCCCTACCCGCTGCGCAAGGAGAATGGCCGGATCGTTTACGAATGCAACGTATGTCTGAAGCGATTTGGACAACTTTCCAACCTCAAAGTAAAGTATTTTGCAATTCCATCTGTATGCGAACTAGTGTGATTACAGTGTTAGTAGTCTACTTCATAAGTGGTGTAGCTTGGTTAACCAGTTGATTCAGTGATTGTTTTGTTTTTGTACCCTTTTTAAAAGTCAAGTGCGTATATGTCAGTGACGTCACCAGGAGTTGCACCGAGTTTCATCGCCCCTGTGACGTCATCATACATCTAGCGCTGGGGTCCGCAACCTTTCCCTAGTCGCGGGCCAAAAACATACTCTGCAAGATATGGCGGGTCGTACTAATTTTCCAGCAACAATTCCGTTCCCTTTGTTGTTTATGATTCTGTTAAAACTTGGGAATTTATGGAATTTTAATCAGATTAACTCCTGATTTTCACAGTTCATAAAGAAAATGGAAAATACGACATACGGTACATGTATAGCACTGTGCGGTTTCTCATAAGTAGTTCCGCATAAATATGCAATACAAGAAGTTGCAAGGAGGGCATATTCGTAAAAAACAATATCACTAGGAGGGCCATACAGTTACTACAATTTGTAACTGGTTTGTGGGCCGGATGGGTTTGCTTGGCGGGCTGGATCCGCCTCGCAGGCCGTCGGCTAGGTTGCCGACCCTGATCTAATGCAATCAACCACGGTACAAACGTTTTGCAAATGCCCTCAAAGTGCTTTCCTCACAAACGTCAGAACCTCTCTTATCCCACCAGGGTTGCCAGATGAAAATAAAGCAAAAATTTTTGTGGTATTGGCAATTTCTTTGTCATGAAAAGCAATGAAATTACAAGAATATCAATTTACCTTTGCAACACCGTTCGGAACCTGCATGTAGCCGCCAGGCGAGCCTACTATGTACTGTAGTGTACGTCAGAGTTGTAAACGGGCCTCATTTTGAAGCCCGAACCCGACCCGAGCCCGACATATATTTTTGAAGCTCTATTTTGGCCCGAAAGCCAAATTTCTCGATTGAGTCAAGACATGTGCAACTGTGGGTCATCAAAAAACGTAGTGTACGGGTATAGCTGCAAGTGCACGGTTTTATCACATCTTGACCAAAACATTGGCTTAAACAAGCACAAATTTATCTTGTTAGTTAAAGATAATGTTGCAGAATGTAATGTTTCTCAAGAAAAAATGAAACTATCACGAAACTATCTAGGATGGCGCTATAGGCATAAAAGAAACTGTCTAGTATAGCGCTATAGGCATAAAAAGCCGGTTTGTAGGCCATCGTTTCTTGAAACAAGCCAAGAATCACGAGAGTGATTGATCTCTTCGACACAATGCCATCGAGTGCTAATTTTCTCACTGCCATCGCTTTCTCAAAAGGAGTGTGAGACTAATCCGAACAGAGAACAAAAGAACGCAGCTGTATTTGTAAATAGACTTAGCTGAAGAAAAATCACAATCACTTCACTCATGGAAGTCACCACGGTGAGCACAACAAATGTAAGAAAGAAAAAAATCGTTACTCTGAATTTCATGAAAAAGCTTTGTATGCAGGCCCGAAATCGGCCCGAAACCTTTTGACAAACTTAAGCCCAAACCTGTCCCGACACCCGGCCCGACTTACAACTCTGACGTACGTATGTACTGCTGTAATACTGTATACAAGTGCACACGGCAATGTGCATGGGGCTTTGTACTTAACCAACTTTCAGTGTCGATGCTATTGCAAATGCAAAACCACCGCATGTAGGAAAAAGTTGAACAAACTCACGCGCGGTAAATTTCTCAATTCCACAAAAAAATTTGATATTTATGTGTGTTTGCTCGATTATAGTTTACGTTGACGCTGAGTCAAACAGGCGTCGAAATGCTTGTGGCAAAAGTAGCAGCAGAGTCGGAGCGGACGCGGATCGAAAGTTTGCTAAACGGGATGTGATACGGAGCCAAAAAAGTATCAGAGTCCGCACATCTCTGCTTCACTCGGACCTGCGTGAAGATGGTCCATGCGTAACGTATTGTGTTGATGTAACACTGCAATTTTGCAGCTTGCAACACAGCACCCTTCAACTATGCATTTTAATTGGAGTCATCACCTATGTACCCCACCCGCTTTGACTACGTCACTGGCATACGTTATTGTTACGTAAATTGTTAAGATATTTGTCTATTACCAGTAACGCGCTTCAAAAGGTGCTGCAAAGAAACGAAATGAGTTGGTATTCCAAACGATGTCGTTTTCTTATCAGCGCTGTGGAAGCTATTGTTTTATGCAAAGGTGCATTTGCGAGTACACACGGGAGAAAGGCCGTTTAAGTGCACCGAGTGCGGTAAAGGCTTCACGCAACTCGCCCACCTGCAGAAACACCATCTCGTGCACACCGGAGAAAAACCTCACGAATGTTTAGTTTGCCACAAACGCTTCAGTTCCAGTAGCAATTTGAAGACTCACTTCAAACTGCACAGGTACTTCTGCCGTATGATTGCTGCTGTTCGATCACCGAGTGATCGTTTGCGGTCGCAGGCCGATTTTGTGCGGGCCAACCAAAATCACCGCGTTCATGCGATGAAATGTGTAGTTTTTTACAGCATCTACGTTTAAGCATTCTATACAGTTGTTCATCTTGGAGCTAATATCCACGGGAGGTCTCACTGATATTTAGAGCTGGTTGTGCTGTTGCAGGTCTTGCTTTGTCTTGCTTCAGATGCAAAAGCATCAAAAGAAAACTGGTCCTTTGCAAGCGTCGGAATGTCTTATCTTTCTTAAGATCTTAAACACCAATTTCTGAGCTGTCCAGACAAATTTATATCAATCTAGTCCCTGATCCTACTCCATCGCAGCAAGCAATTGAAAGAGAATAAAGCTGCAAACGCTTTTGCGCCCCCTACTGGCATTGATTTTAGAATACTCATGTTTGAGGCTGAGCGTGGGAGTGACTGCACAGTTCATTGAGTTTCGATGCATTGCATTAAACTTCCAATGTGCAGCGAAATTTGATTTAGAATGAACGCAAAGCAGTTTTAATGTCACGGAGACGCTATAAAACTGCTGAAGTTGGTGTTTTTAACACTGACCCAAGTGAAGAAAAGAAACCGTAAAGCACGGTGTTTAGCTGCGGGTGATACAGTTGAATAAACATGTCTTGACATTAACACGCAATAAATCAAACTAGTGCTAATGGGTTATGCGAAAAACGCAACATTCTTCATTATTTATTCGCAAGATATGAAAGAAATACTCACTTTTATAGCTTCAATTTGCATAAGATTTCAGTGCTGAGGATGAGTATAGTTCCATGAAATCTATATCATATCAAAACACTTTCCGATTTGATACGACTACGTCACTTTGGCGGAGATTATTTACTTGAACAAAGAATGTGGAGGTCTGCCTGTTGGCGAAGTACTTGTAGTTTTGCTGAAGGCGCGACGCAACACTTAACATGTGGGGCTTATTTATTAATTCATCCCTGGGTAGATTGTGTGATGGTAAGTTGTAAATAAGATCAGCTGTTTAGTGCCAGTTATGGACTTCGAATGATGAATTGTGACAAATAAGCATGATGTGTTGTATGAAGGCGAGGAGCTGGCCTATCGGTTTTCTTAGGTTTACAGAGGGGTTTGTTATTCTGTGCCATCTTACAAAATATTTCTAATGGTAGGTTTGCATAACGTCTTGTTTTTATTTATGAGTGGATTCAAACCAACCAACAAGCGCTTCGGACAGAAATCCATCATCAACCCCTTTCCGCCTGTTTCTAACACGATGTTTAAGAAAGTTCACTTAAGTGGAGTCACTCGCAAGTTTGATGCAAATGAAGAAATTCCTCCCAACCATCAATATGGTTCTCACCAATTATCGCAAAGATCTGGCTACTTCTGGCCTTCCCATGGAATGCAAATAGAACAGAATTTTCCTTCTCAACTTGAAACGCCTCTCAGAAGTATGTGGTCAGATAATGTACACCGTTATCAATCTTCTTCCTAGATTAGTGTTAATCAAAGATCTATTTGATTCAAAGTAATCAATGAGAGTTTTTTCATACGTTTGTGGACGCCTTATTTTGATTGTTTCGTCTCATCCTTTCTGGTCTGACAAAAGCCAGGTTTGCCAGGTAACCGTTCCTTTCAAATTTATGACAACACGAAGATCGTTCGAAAAGAAATTGATTAAAATCCAAATGCGTGGACATTTTTAGGATATGATAAAACAGTCCCTGGCCTGTCGGACTTTTCAACTTCAACCTGCTTTTTAAGTTTATGACATTCTTGTGATTTTTCGAAAAGTAAACATGCATTCTTGGTTAAAGATACCGAGCTGCCCCTAGTGCTTCTCAGCAACGATTGCCCAGCTCTAATTTCTTACTAAATATTCTGCGTGGCTCGGTCTTCTATGTAATCATCGTGCATTCTATTGCTGCTACGTCATTAGTTTGTGTTTGCAAAATTACAACGTCCGTAAATTGCAGTTTCTTCTTCGTACATAGCATTTCGTTAATGTTGAAATATATACGTAAATATCAGTTTTGCAAAATCGTTTCAATTTGGTTAAAAAGATCAGAAACTGGAAACATAATAACGTAAAAGTAAAACAAGGGTTATTGTCGATTTCTAACGTATACAGTGACCCCAACATCTTAGGTGCGCGTATCGAACACGTTTCAAAATTTCGCCTTTGAACATGCTCGTATATTTACGTACTATAAGCTGCTCAAAATAATACTGCAGCGTTGTTTAAAACTCTGTGAATCTCAGGACTGTCTTCTAATACAAGCAGTTACGTTTCAGTCATCAACTAGAAATTTATTTTTGTATATGTGTCAAGTATCAACAGAATCTTGTCAGTGCGACAAGTGTGTTCCGGGAAACGTATTCATCGACCCTGAGTGTGAGCAAACACCCCCGACTAGGAACTGCTGCTTTACACGCACAGGTTTCTAAAAAAGGTTTTCTCAGCTCGACATATATTGTTCTCTATTTGCATCTCGTCATTCCAACTGTAAAACTGCAAAAGGCGCGGCCCTAACATCGTAAACCAAAAGTACACCATGCGCTGCCGCACTGGCGGTCCGGTGGGGGCAAGTCAATATGTTGTTAATCAGGTTATTTCAGGAGTTCATAACCGCGTTGAAATGAAACGTTTATTCAGAACGAAGCTTTTCTTGCAAAGTCGCAGTTATCTGGAAAACGTGATATTTTGTCGATTATTTAAAAAGGGATATTACTTTCAAACTGGCAATTTCACAGCCATTCATTTCAAAGATTGTTTTCAGGTGTTTATAGATAATGTAGTTCCTTCCAACCAATTTACATACGAAATCTGAATTAAACGAGATCTTTCAAATAAACAGGCGCAGCACTGTTTCTCTGCGGCAAAACCAAAGATTGCAGAAATCTCTTCGGCCTTATAAGAGAGCTTTCGAAAACTATTCTCGTATAAAAGCCGTTACACCCCTTACAACACTTGCCAGTAGTGAGTCCAGGGGGGAGGGCAGAAAAGAGCACGATGCCCCCGGGCGTTTATATTGTAGGTTAGCTCACCAACGTACAGGACTTAATCAAGCACTCGGTTGCATCAAAAAAATCAACTTCCTCCAGAAGCAAAGATTTATTTGAATAACTTCAACATAATCCATTTTTGTCGCGAGCGTCACTTCCGTATGGTGGCGCCATCTTGTCGCACAGAACCATCGCTTCGAACAGGTCCACAACGATTAGTTTGTTTCAACGAAGTGCGCCACAGAGGTTGGGTGAATGTTGCCGAACGTCGCGAGTAACTTTGTCAGCTGCATGTGCACCTCAGTAAAATGCTTCAGTGCTTGATACTTGTTATAAATTGCGTTATTGTCAAGCCATGGCTGATTAGCTTTTTTTCGGTACACAAAGGTTACATGACCGTACATCGCAAATGCGCTTTCGCTTGCTCGTCGTTTGAAATATGCGCAAATTACACAATCATTCATTGCGTAAACACTGTTGTTGAAGTAACATGTAGGCTTTGCCGGCATATTATGATTGCAAACAGGACTGTTCCTACGTAATCACAACGGTACCTCTGTTTCGCACAAATTCCAAGAAATGCAAATATAAAACTGTGTTTGATGCAGGGCCCCTATGCTTATTTCGGCCTTTATTCCTGTTAGACAATTTCGGGGAGGAGGGTCTATGGTACCTGGTTTCAGGGCCGCAACCAGCTGATATCTTCATTATTGGGGGCAAAATGATTGTTAGTTGTTGTACCTACCAACTAAAGATTTTTTTTATTTTCGGGGAGCAATTGACCGATTGTCCCCTGGTTGCGGGCCTGCCGCGTTCTAAACATTTGCCAGAGTGACGTCTTTTATTTCTTAATCGGAAGATTGACCGATAGCCACTAGGAATTTTGCAGTACTTCTGAAATAGATTATCTCACCATGGAAAGAGCTAAGTTAGAGGTAGAAGCGATGAAGTTAGAAACAAAGTTGTGGATTTTGCGTAAAACGCTTTGTTGACTAGCCTCAGCTGCATGCATCACCACCACACCAAAATGAAAGAGCCTATCAGCCCCAAGAAACGTGTAACGTTTTGCAAACACAATTGCAAAATGATGATCCTGACAAGATTGTTTGCTGAGAAACAGGGTCTCGGTTAGGTAAGCAGTGTGAAGCCGTTTCTCTCACTGAAAATGCACGTTTTACCACCCACCACAAAAGCAGTTCATGTTGCATCATTGGCATGGAATGCGTGTTGAGCGTGCAAGTGCAGAAAAAACTGTGCAACTAAATGCTGAATTACGGAGTGCCTAGACACCAGTGCTGAAAGTTTTATTTTACTGGTTGGCGGATTGATCGCGTTGCAATGCAAAAAATACATAAGGCTGTGCGAAGTAAACCTTAATTTATGATAAATTAACGCCCGTGCATCGCATAGGCTCGCTTCATCATGATGCACTTCTCAAAATCACAGAGCGGGCCTTCGTTTTCGGAGAAGCTCGGTAAAGATTAGAGGTTTTCGATTTCCGGCAAAACAGCAATAAAATTCAAAATATTTTCAAAGTAGCGTGAATCATTGTGGGTGTTGGTCTTCTCCAGTGAGGGAATTTCCGGTCGAAGTGTTCGGCGGGCGATTGGTGGGGCTTTGTCTTACGACGCCAGGGGCAGAAGACCTTGTTGGCGAAGTTTAAGCATTGTTAATAAATAGGAACGTTAGTTCTGTGGCGTATTAAATGTATTCCGAGTGCAAAGGTAAAGCTTTTCGGAGGTGTTATATAATTTATAAAGATTTGCATAAAAACATGATCAGAAATGATTTTATGTTAGCATAAACAACCGAGCGATTTTTCCATCGTGTTTGCGAACATCGTCTACACTTCTTATGTCGTTATTTAGTGCGCGCAATGCACAGCGATAAAGAATGATTTTTTCCAGGGTAGCCTCAAATACATACAACTTAACAGTTGTTTATCTCCAGAATATTTCAAAGTACTTTCGTTGCTTAAATATGGTCTTGTGTTTCGACCGCAAACCTTTTTTTATGACAAGACGCGTCCACATCCAGCTTGAAAGAAAGAAACCTGTTCGCAAAGTATTTTTAAACCAGGAACTGAAGCAATGTCAGCTACCTTTTGAAAACGCCATGATTAGCACAGAATAGGATCTTAGTAAAAATGAAGTAAAATTTAGCAGACTTTCACTTTGGAAGAAAAGACTGCATATAAAGTGCTTCTCTTTTCTTAATTGAAGTTTCTAGAACTTCGGCTTAGCCAAAAAAGGTATGCTCCTTGTTGTGCGTGCACTTGTGTTAAAAGGTCAAAGCATTTTGTTGAGGGTATGAACTTTGGGACCAGACAACGCTGTGGAACCTGTCAACCATCAAAACAGAATAAAACGAGGTTCACGTGCCAACTGCCACTGCCAACGATGGGAGCACTTGCCGGCATTGATCACTTTCAAGTTTTCTGCAAAGATTACTCACACCCCTGGAATACTAACCCCCGGTCATTTACACCGGGACAGGAGTGGTGGCCACGTGGTCCCTAGGTGAAAATCACCCGACGTTATGGTTAGAGTGAGTTTTTTGTTTCCCTGTCGATGGCTTGAGATTGTCAAAATATACAAAACGGCACTTATTTATGTTTTTCATGTTTCAATTTGGGGGGCTTGGAGCATTGTTTGTGGGGCTCAGCCCACCAAATCCCCCCTGTGGCGATGGGACTGGCCGTATGTGAGACATGAAAGTCAATATCAGTGCCGCGATCAATCTGATTGCCCTACAATTGTCGTAAAGCATTTGCCCATTTTGGGCAAGTTTACCTTATATGCCTGATTTTCGTAAAACATTTGCCCATTTTGGGCAAGGTTGATTAATGTGGCTGAAAATTGCAATGAAAATAGAAGAATTTCATGTCTCAACCTAATTTACTTTTATTCCAGGTAGAACCACAAGCTTGAAATGAGGTTCTGTTTAAACCTTAAACCGACCACCAATGACGTCTTCTGGCGAAATATTTTGATTTTCTTTACTTTTTCGTTCATTTGTTAAGAGCACTTCCCACATTTTTGTTTCGACAATTGCTTTTGTTCTTCATCATATAAAAAATTTTCCCAAATCAACACGTTGTTTTTTCTGATCGGATGAGCTTGAGAAGACTTGCTAAGTTGTAAAAAACCTGCGCGCGCGTCTAAACTGTCAGTTAGGCCAGTATAAGCGAATAAACAAAATCTGCCAATTTTGGGCAAGGACAACAAAAGTGTTTGTGTTTAGAGGTTACCTGAGCAGGGTTAAGCATGTAATGCTCTTTGAAAATAACACTAACTGACAATAATATCGATATCTGGAAATAAATCATAATATAATTATGTAAAAATCATACATACGTAGAACTCCGATTATCCGAACTAATTAAAACCAGGGGTGGTTCGGATAAGTGAATTGTTCGGATAATCGAACAACATGCAATATTATGAAATTAGA
>JGI24158J21664_10009346_pt1 | contig 13086 bp, 9 predicted proteins | sample Ectturendosymbi3_FD_21664 | JGI IMG/M metagenome (IMG submission 21664) | reverse complement strand
TAAATAGCGTGAAGATATGGGATAAAATAGAGAACAGATAAAGTGTAAAACTTGCGTGGTGAGAGTTGGCAAATTTACAGGCACAAAGGCGGTTAAAGGAAGGCAAACTCAAGGAGGTTCGGTAACGGATAAGCTTCGTTCATGTTTTACGTGGTTAAAAAACATTGCCCTGAGGAAGCCCACTTGAATAGGTGGGCGAAACGTCGGCTAATAATAAAAATCGCCAGAAGATCTAATTTATCTGCTTAATTCATACTTCGTTTGTCGTTAAAGTTTTTCTTAAACTAGTAGCCCAGTGGCGTATCTATGCAAAATGCAATGGCAAAGTTGCAAACCCATGGCAAAGTTTGAATGTGCGCCTTTTTCAATAATTTAAATATTAGATATAGGCGCAAATTTTTCGAAAGAGAAGCTATGAAGCAAATGAAAATTTAAAACAACAAATGTACGTTTATTTTTGCTACGTTTCAGCAAATAAATTTGTAAATTGTACATAATGACCATAATATGCTTAATACTTTTATGCTAATTTAGTTTTGTTATAAAGATTATAAAAACATTCAAATTATAACGATACATAATTTTATGTTGTATTGGCTGATAATTTTTGTTTTATATTTTATATATATACATATAATTTATATTGAACAAACTATAAATCTTGCAGAAGAATTACATGACATATTGCAACCATGAATGACAAATTTTTTGAACTGAACCACAGGTAATTTGGATGGTACAATAAGTTACGTGTACAAAAGCGACACCACGTCTGAACCTGCCACAGCCAAACCACTTCACAAAAATAGCTAGCTCATCTCTTCGTTCATGAGTTACCATTTTTTGCTCAACTGGTACGGTAACGATACTAACTGCTGATGTTTCAAGTTGCAACTATGGTTCTCTTTCTTAGTGGGCTGGGGCGTTGTGTTTAGCCCAGAGGTTCTAAAACTTTTTTAGGCGCTCCCTTTGGTGTTAGTCATTGATATTCGCGCCTCGTGTAACCTCAAAATAATACACAAAAAACAGAAAAACAATTCATTTGGCATTATCCTGCCTTTCAACAATATGTCGCTGTCATACCCCCGCCCTCTTTGCGAATCTTTCACGCTTCCAGTTTAACAACCCATGGTTTAGCATATTTATCGAACACTAGTGGCCATCGAAGAAATTTCGTGAAGTCAGAGGTGGGCCACAGCAATTTCAAATAATTTGAAAATCTGTGGGAGCTAAAGAGTAATGAATTGCGTAACAGTCAGATTCTCACCATCCCTGAACTCGTCACAACCACGTTCTAACTAACATCCTCTTGCCTGAAACGCAGCAGCACCTACCAAGGCTAGCCTTTCTTGTAGCGTGCCGTGAGGACCAGGTCTTGTAGACATTGCAAGCGAGCGTTCTTGTTCTGTCACAATACTTGGTGCTGGCGCAACTCGTTCGAATTATTGCTTTGGTTGCGAACGTTGTATCGATGCAGTTAATCGTTGTATGGGGCGCAAAATAGAGGTTGAAAAAACTGCAAGCAGCAAATTTTAATTTTTGCCAGGCAGTTTTTGCGCCCCCATCAATGTGGCGCCCATGGCGCGTGCCATGCCTGCCATACCCTAGACACGCCACTGAAAAAGCCGGTAATGTAAAATATTGATAGATTAATATCTTTGCCATTTTTTTACCAAAAGTTGGCCTACTACTTGCCAAATTTGTCTGCAAAATTTTGTTTTCTTTTTGCTTTGCTAATTATACAAAAAATGTAGCATCGCTTACACTTGTACTTATTTCTGATTTCATATATTTTCAAAACATTGACTAGCAAGTCGAGCATGTGTCTAGTTTTTCGGAAGTTACCATTTATTTGTTTATTTGGTGGTATGTTATCACTGTCGCTGTTGGCTATCACTGAAATTGAAAATTATGCTTTGGTCATTGATGTCACCACTATCTTCAGGAAAGTTTTAACTAATGCAGTTACTCATCAAACCAATATTTTTGCGATAATGTCGTGAGAATGAATAGTGACTTCACAACTTGCAACAGTTTCAAAAACAAGTTCAAAGTATTAAAAACTACAACATGAAAGACACGTATTTAATGGAAAAAATACTGAACGTTATCTTCATTGTCAGCGGAAGTAAATGAGCGGAACTCAAGAAATAGTAATACAAAATGCGCAGACACCACGGTATAAGCACAAGAAAGGTACGCATAGTTTATGATTTAACATCTTATTCATCACTAACTAAATTTGCTGATGATGAAGCAGATGTTGTATAAACACTAACTTTCTGCGTTGCAATTTCTAGTCTAAACTTTCAAGAATCTGAAGTTGTACTGAATGCCAGGTGCTCTTGTAAATATAGGTAACAATAAATAGCTACAAACACAAGTCCTTTTTGCGATTACAAATGTTCAATCCAAGTAAGAACTCTAATTACGTAAGAGCTTTCGTCAAAGGTGCACACAACACACGCGAGTGAAGTGTTCTGATGCCAAAGAAAAAGAAAAAAATGCATCGATTGTAATAACTTTTCCCACTCCAAAATTATGTATAAAGGTGTAAAGTGTAAAATTTTGCAGCATATGCCGAATCAAAAGTTTCTGTGGACAGTATTAGAAGTGAAAGGTTTTTGTTTTCCTCACGAAAACCTATGAAAACAAAAAATTATTTAAGCCACCGGGTCGCGTGGAAGGAAGAGCCAGGAGAAATATAAAACCGTTTTGAACGCCTGTAAAAATCTGTGAACAAAGCGCTGCCTTTGGCTTGACTTGAGCTACGTAAATCTGTGACAGTCGTCTCGGGCTTCAATCAATAGTTGATATCAAAGCAGCTGCAGAACGCTACGCTTGTTGTTTTATCTTTGTCGTGGAAGCAAAATAGGTGCTAGAATTGACATTTTTGCTTTGTACTGAGCTTCTACCCACAGCTTTCACATGGACACTTAGTGCTCCGTCTTGAAAGAATAGACTATTGCGGCACAGGTCGACCTGGATATGTAATTCCTTGAGAAGTTGTATTGAAAATTGGAAAAATGGAAGAAGCAAATGATTCAGTTCATAATTCTAAAAACGCTTTCTTGGCAGTCTATTTGATTATTGCAATTATACTTACTTTGGCTGAAAACATCACCCTTCTACGAGCAGTCTGCAAAACTACAGACAGGAACTCGTACCTTTCTTTGGCTCAAATTTGTGCTTTGGAAATATGCGCCGCAGTTGTGGTGCTTCCATGCACCTTGCTCGCAGTCGCTGACAAAAGTTATATTTTGGAAAAGCACGGCGGACAACAGCTTTGTCAATTTTTCGGATCCATATCTGCTTTTTTATACCGCTCCTCAACTTACACATTTTGTCTCACATATATTGACAGGTAAGTGAGTGGTTCGAAAAATTTCTACTAAATAAACTTATCATACTCAGTGCAGGTTGCCAGTCCAGATTTCATCAGAAAGTGTAACGCCAGCATGAGTTCGTTCATATCTTCTCAAGAGGCAAATTTTTTTTTATTTACAGATAAAAAACTTACTTGAGGACTCCATTGCCTTGAAACAGTATAGCAGTTCTCGATAATATTTGTCTTTCATTTGTAAGCGCAACGTTAACTTTATCATTTTTCGATAAAGATAAGCTGAATCAGAGTAACTAGCATTAATTAGCACAAACACTGAAGAGAAGAACTGACCACCTCCAAGTCTACAGTGCATCTGTTCAAAGCAGACTATATGATCTCTGTTAACTTGAGCCTTGCTGTATGAAAACGGTTCAGACAAGCTTTGTTTAATATGTGTTATATACATAATGTTAAACATTATGCATAATAATATGTGGTACACACAATGTTTAATATGTGGTATACAAATTTAATGTGTTAAACACATAATGAATATTCTGTTACCAGAATTGAAGTTCAGATTGTTGCTTCACAGCAAAGGTGGTATACCTATTTATTATAGCGGGCCGCATTAATTGCGGAATGTTATGGGCGCGCCGCGAAAATTCCAAATTATATTACATGATGAAAAATATAACTAGGAACCAAGTGCACATGTTCTTTTTTTACTTTGAAACGCAAATCCAACATGATTTTAGACTTTAATACGCAAGTCNAACAAAATTTGGGTCACGAAAATGCTGATNTGGGGCCGCAGGTTCCCAATCTTGCTTTAGGCTGCAGTTTAAATTGTTACTTGTCAGAACTGTTCCAATATTTAACACAGATTTGAATGATTTCGCAAGTGGTAATTATAATGCGTATTATTCCTGCTGAGCATCCTATTTATTGGTGGCAGTACTAGGGGTCAGAAAAAAATACGAGTCGCTGGCTGCTGGACTCGAACTGCAAAAAAGTAGAGAACACTTTTTGCGTTCGCCTTCTTTTTTCCGCTGTATTGAAAGATCAAATTGCAGTGTGTTTTATAGAAAACAATATATGTGATCCTACAAAAAATGTGCATTTGCACAACAATGAACTCGCATTTAACCTAGTTAAGTCACAATCTTACAATTCATGTTTAAGTGAGTTAACCCCCATTTTACGTGAAAATGTTTAAGTATTTAATATTAATAAATGGTATAAACTAGTGAGGCGTGGTTTGGTTGTTGAATTCCTGGGTCAGCTCAAAAAAACAAGAGATTATTGCTGGTGACAGTCTGTTTATAATTACTTCCTCTCTCGTTTTTTTCATATGATTTGGCACGGAACAGCGAATAATTTGCACCCTTTAATTTTCTATCACATCATTTTCAGCAGATGTGTATTTTTCTGTATTTTACATCTGTATTTTAATTCCAGTTTTGACATTACATTCAGTTTCGCAGCACCAAATAAAATGCGAGGAGAGCTACATTAAACGAGGGAGTGACTAATTCCTTCTTTTTGAGAATTTCACAAAAACTGCCACTCTAGTCTACACTAGAGGTGAGCGGATATTGATTTTTTAACTCCTGATCCATATCCGAAAAATTTTTGCATATCCATATCCAATCCTTCTCCGAAAATTTCAGACATTTTGTATCCGATATCCATCCGTATCCGAATACGACAGTGGCTAAATCAGAAGCGTCGCCAGAAAGTCGTCAATAGGGGGGCTTTACGTTTGTGCAAGGGGGGCTTGACATTCAAATTTGATCAAAATTCCACTAATTTATAGTGTTTCATATTTCAATTTGGGTGGGCTTGGAGCTTTGTTTGGGGGCTAATCCCACCAAACCCCCCCGTGGCTACGGGATTGGTCTAAATACGAAACAAACAGGCAGTGGTTATGGGTCCGCCAGTGGACCTCCATTTTTGAAAACTTATTCGTCCGCCTCCTGTAACGTGACACTATTCACTAACGCATGAGAGTGTGCAGGAAACTGCACTACACTTGGCAGAAACATAACATACCTAAGCCTAACTCTTGAACCTAACCCATAAACCTAAACCGCAAATCTGAACACAAACGTTTGGAAACATTTGAAAAAAGTAAATAATCACTGGTACCATGAAAGTGCAACCACTACCACCAAAACGGAAGGTTACCCGATCATGGGGAGAGTCGACGCAAAAACCATTTGCACAATAAGATACATCTGACTGACTACAGTGTGCTGCAAGTGTGACAAATTCAGCGTTTTATTCTAACCGTGTCACTGCTGGCGGACCTATAGCCAGGGGTATAGTGCCAACAAAAAAAGATGTAGGAACACACATCCAAAAAATAGCCATTTTAAAGCAGCTTTAAACTCATTTTAAAGCAAAACGTGAAAAAGGTGTGAGAATGCCGTTCCCACCCCACTGCACCCCTGCCTATAGCCACTTCCAAACAAAAACACCCTGTCATTTTGTGACCATAAAAAAATAATCCATGAAAAGAACATCACATGTTGTGCACTCACAATCGGAATTAAAACATGAAAAACGAAAAGGCAGTGTGTATTTTGCGGCCAGTGGTAAATCTCTGCTGGGGTTATTTTGCCATTTGAACTGTAGTGTATCCGGCTTTGTCCACTTATAACACTGAGTTCGTGGCACTAGCAGTTGGTACGATGAACCTGGTCGAGTGGGAATTCCTGCTGTGTGAGTGGTCGTCGGTTAGGCTCTCAGCAATTTTGTTTCGGCTTTGCTAATAGAGACAACTTGTCATGTGACCAATTCAACCAATCTGGTTCAGCTACAGGCGAAATAGATCGAGCAGTACTTTTTGCTGATGACGGCAAAATAGACATTGGCAAACATGAAAAGGCTGAAGCTGCTGCTTTATGATTTTTAACACATTTAATTCATACATCCTAATCATCTCGAAAAATGAAAGGAACAACAAAACTACTGTTAAGCTAAATCGTAACAGTAGGCTAAACAAGCCTAATTGAGAGCTGAATAAAATACGCTGTAGTTACTGCAAAGCATCATCACGTGAAACAATCAATTTAACTGTAGAAAGTTGAAATATCGCTCAAAGTTAGAGTACGTACGGTTGTAAGTTTGAAAACGGCTAAGGGGTTGATTTTGTAACACTGAGAGTAGATCACAGTTTAAAATATTGTACAACTATGTAGCCTACAAAAACTACAAACTGTCCTGTAGAAAAGCTTGGCTGCATAAACTGGAAAAAGAAAGTTCAAAATTCTAACCAAAAGATATGTAGTGTAAACACTGAAATAAACTATTAGCGTACACAACACACAGTGCCACTCAGCACAACAATGCAGCATACCAGCATTATAAAATACCTTACTTTTCCACTTCGCCGGAACAAAATATATGATAAAGTAGCACGAATTATCATTGATTGTGATGAGTGCAGCACATACTGACAATATAATTTTGATTTTTTGTGTGAATATAAAAACTATAGTAAAGAAAGCACTACCACCATCATTTGTGACATCGTGGGTCACTCTTAGGGAAATTTCGAAGTATAACACCGCCTATTTTTTGTTACTTTGCATCATAGTTGTTTTGATATCAAGATTGGGAGTATTTTGGTTTATTAAGGACTCGCATAGAATGCGACTCGACCACAGGTCTTGTGGAAAACCATCTCCTCAATTGGAAACCAATTGAAGTTTGTTGAGAATGAAAATAGTTGTGGGCCTGTTCAAAACATTATGACTTAGTCTACTCTGTCTCTAAGTCAATGGTACTTGCGTTTTTGCTTCTAATAGGCCTACTTCTTGCCCAGACTTAGCAACTTTTATTTTTTCACAAATATTGTAAATTAAACAGGTTTCTTTTAAAAGTGACATCTGTCATGATTTTCGTTCATACTTTTTGTGATGTTGTGGATTTTTGCAACGTTCGTCAAGCTCACTCAGCTGCAGGATTTTACCAGCAGCACGAAAAGGAACAATACGCTGTATCCTGGGACCTTTATTTACCCTGAAACCTCATATGAGTTTTTAGCGTATGGAACTCTATATGTAAAAATTGGAGGTAATAGTTACAGTACCTTGTGTCAACCAAATGTAGTGATACTGATGTCACTTGACGTAATGGTGGTTCCAAGAATAAGAAATGTCAAAGTAATGCAATATTCTCGCAAGCTCAAATCGATGCGTAAGCTGTTTGTTTATGTACAACGTATCCGATGTCAACACCTTTTTTAAGAGAGGTAAATATATGGGATATTCCGACGGTTCTTGAACAGTAAAATATGTGTTACAGGTGTCTCGTTATAGCAAGGCCGATGTCATATTCGTCGAGTCAGCGATCGGTATTCTTCGCTATATCAGCTATCTGTAATACAGTCATTGCAGCAGCTTTTACAATTCTTCCCTTTGCATTGCAAAAAACTGGAGTGTGGGCGTACAAAGCCCTTGAAGAAGCGCCGCTTTGCATTTTTGAACCGAACACCGAATCCGGAAAATTACTTCTCTTTCTCGACGCAATGGTCTCTTTCGGCCTCACGTGGATGCTTGTGTTCTTGAGCAGCGCGGGTAAAAACGATGCATTGATTTGTTGACATTCGTTCTTGGAATCATAATCGATTTTATGTTGAAAGCCCGATTTTACCCGAAAATCGATTTTACCTTGAAAGTTAATTTTAATTTCTGAGCAATGCAGTATGATTCTCTCTCTTATTTAACAATTTTTATACACGAATGTAGTTAGTAGTATACGTGTTGGGTTTTGTTGCATATCGTTGTTTTTTAGTAAACAGTGATGTGCGTTATAAAATGTTGTGTGCATGTGTTCCTTGCAGCGTATTTTGGGGACGCTGTTAATTACTTTTGATAACAATTTAAATTTCTCTGTACCGACATTACTGATTACAATTTAGATTATGCTAAACATTTTTGCAATCAGCAATGTCGACTTTTGAGCATCTAGGGCATGTAGGTTTAAAGCGGCGTTCGAATTTAGTGCTCTGACGTAGCTTGCAGCTGCATGGTTTGACTTGTGGAGTTGGGCTTGTCTCGGAGTGTTTCGAAAGGATGAGTCTGTAGATTGCAAATAGTTTGTATCAGCGAGTGACGTATAAATAAGTTCTGATAAAAGGGTTATGAGGCAGAAGGGACAAAAACATCGTCCGTGCTATGTCTCGTAGAAAAGATCTGTGACTGACCGAAGCACAGGAAGCTCTCTCTGCAGATGTACTGATTGTACTTGATTGCACTTGCAGTAGACTCAATGCAAGGCCTCTCCTACAAATGTCCTCACAGCAGCGCCTNATNCCCATAGTACCCCCTGATATTGCAAAAGCTGTTGTGTAAATAGCACGATTGGTCTGTCCAACGGTGTAACTTGCGCAGTTACTGCCATGAAATACGCACACTTAATCAAACCCATCGCGCATCGGTCGTCTCGTGCGTGACCAAGTACCATTCTCGGGATTTAGGAAGAGGGCCCCTTTCGAAAATCTACAAGTGCAGGCGCCACGTTGCGCCAGCTATGCATCTGAGGAGGCGAATGGAGACAGAGCAGAGTGCTTCTACTCTGGGACACTTGAAAGACACGCGTAAGCGGCAATCTTGCCATGAGATAGTAATTGAAAACTGGAACATCACTTCACTCACAGCAAAAGAAAACGAACTGGTTGAGGAAGCCAATCGACATTCCCTGGATGTTGTTGGCATCTCTTCAAGTATTAGGCTACGTTGGTTTTTATCGCATTGCCATTAGTCCCGGTACGAACACCACTGACGCAACTAAGCGAGCTCCTACCCCCAATAGGACTTTGACACATGAAAGCCCCGGTGGCAAATTCGTCCCATACTGTGGCTTAATAACTGAAATGACGACATGAGAAAGAGAGACATCAAACTAGTATTACCACAATGATCAGAGTCAGGGTGTTTTAACAGTTTCCCACTCCACAAATATTTCTTTCGCTCGGGCGACAAAGCAATTAAATACAAGCGAAGTCAAAAAGAACATTTTGCTTGCACAGTGACTTAATTTGAGGCAAAATGACATGTGAAACTATGAAGTTTAGTTTATTTCAGAGTTCATGACATTACTTTTTTCACCTGGCTAAGCCATCAGAAACAGTAACACAGCATGGAAAACCTGAAGGTTGTTTCACAGAGCTTTCCTGAAATGCTGAGATGGATTACTTTTATGCGCACTAGCGTACGGAGGGGGAGGCCACTGTGCCATAGCCACCCCCTCAGACCCTAAAAATAAAATGTAAAAACAGTATCGTCTAAAACTTGCTTCCAGAATGTACAAAAATGCGTATTTTTAGGTGTAATTTTGCAAAATTTTCCCCGGGGCATGCCACCGGACCCCCTAGAATGGTCGTGCCTTCGGCACTCCCCCTAAAGTTGATTTGTGACGTTATACGATCGTGACGAAACTTGGCCCCCCCATCGGAAATTTTCTGCATACGCCACTGTTTATGTGTATGCGATGCTGGTCCTTCGTCTACCAGTTCGTTGTCCATAAAGCTTTGTTGCTCTTCATCGTGCGTGGCCTTGCGTTTCATCGGCGAGGTGTCCGCAAAACGTTAATGAGTAACTCGATATCACTTTGCTCTTTCAAGATCAAAAGACACATCGAGTTTTTCTGCTTTTACATTCAGCATTTCTAGCTTTCAATCTAGGAAGATTTGCGCACATCGCCTAGTCACACCAGAAAGCCGTTCCACTGCCACGGATTTTCTGAAACTCGGGAACTCGGCCAGAAGTTACAATTACACCACGTGAATCCGACTCCACTGACAGCGTGTAGCAATAGAAGACTCTCCGAACGTCAGCTGGCCAGGAGGGCTCAGCTGCATCCAATTACCGCGCCTGAAGATACCAGAAAGCCGTTCCATTGCCACCGTTTTGCTGTAAGTCGGGAACTCGGTCACAGTTTACACCAGGTGAATCCGACCCTACTGACAACGTGAAGCAATAGATGCTTCTCCGAATGTCAGCGGGAAACATGAGCTCCGCTGCATCCAACTACCACACCCAATCTGAAGCAATTCGCCTGGTACATTAATTTTTATGTTACTGCTTTCATTGGTGTGTGAAGGCAGTAACATAAAAATGTGTGTGTCTTGACAGAGTTAAGATTCGCGCTGAGTTTTTGGAAAAGATACGCGTTCACCCTCACACCGTTCTTCCAAGTGTCGCAGGCAGCGTTTGTTAACTTGGGTTCCAATCGTCGAGCGGTGACTGGTCATTTCGTCTTTATATAATATAAATGTTTGACGGTTGATGGCGACTTCCTGGAGATGAAGCTTTGTGCAAGTTCGCGCCATGTTTGAGTGTGCAAACTGATAACGATGAGACATCAGGAATTCTGATTGGATGTTGGTTCTTCGGGTGTTGTCGATGTTGCTGTTTTAAATTATGCTTTGTCATCATCTTTACGTTGGAAGATATGCTGTAGGCCACTTCTAGTTCCAAAGGATCAGATTTAGTAGAATCATTACCAAACCAATATGTTGTAGAGCGGCGATGTCATTGCTGGTTCCTGCCATGTTACAGCTTGAATCGTGATTTTTAGAGTTTTCAGACTCCCTTCCGAATTCTTTGTTTATGTTGCGGGATGCCAGATCCGCCGCAACACAACTATAGTGTCGTGGTTCTAACACTGCGGAGCTGGACGATGGGCATAATTTCTTCTGCCCAGACGTTTAGACAGTGAAGTTTGCCCAGGCTGGAGTGGGGATACTTNTAAGCCCTCAGCTGNCTAGCTGCTTTGATGAATGGATCCAATCAGGAGAAAGAGTGTGTATGTTGAGATTGAAGTTGTTAGGCCGCTCCCTGCGTAAGACACAGGTATACGGCCCAAATACAAGTGCACTGCACCCGCAATTTGTAGAAGATACCAGTGATGCCCTGTGAAGAGTTAAAGATAAAGAACACACGATCCATTTGGAGATTTCAATGCACACGCTGGGAACGATGGTGGGGTATGGAAGGGTATTATTCTTCAACATTGTGATGCTGACGTCAATAATACCGGAACGCTCCTGCTGCAACTGTGCTGTAACAACACACTGTGCATAATGAACACTTTCTTCCAAACCAGAGATTTGCACAAGTACACCTGGTGCAGAGATTCGTTGGGTCAGTGGTCACTCATTGATTTCTGCATATTTTCAGCTGACTTGTTCCGATCAGTGTTGGTCGTTCGTGCAGAATTTCGTGTATAAACTAGACACCAATTAATATAGAGTATTCTGTCAAACCATCCGGTGCCTTCGCGGCAAAATATGTAGTATTGCTAAATCCATCAAAGACCAAAATGGTGTCTTACTCAGCGATGAGGACGAAATTCTTGTCAGATAGAGAGTATATATCAAAGATCTTCTGAATAGGTTTCAAAAAGATGAAAGACAACATCGGACACACAAGGAGGTAGATTTGGGGAGGAAAATACCATCCCTGCAGCTGATGTTTTCCTAGATGTCAAAACAAAGAAGGCTGGGGAGACTGCGATGAAATCCGACCTGAAATGCTCAAATCCTTGAATAGAGGTGTTCTTTGACTGACTCATGAATAGAGGTGTTTTTTGACTGATTGTGTGTCAAATGACCTGGTGTTCTGGAAAGTCACCAAAAATTGGCAAACTGGAGTGATCATTCCCAATGCATAAGAAGGGGGATGCACTGAATACCCGGGACATCTCTCTTCTTAGTCTTCCTGGAAAGGTGTGTGCCAAGTGCCTTGAAAAAGATGCCGCGAAATAATTGAACGAAACTGAATGATGCTCAGTGCGGTTTCCGTCCTGGCCGCAACACCACAGGCCAAATTTTCGAGAAATTTTGTGAGTATACAAAACACGTCTACACATGTTTCGTCAACCTAGAGGAAGAATACGACCGGGCCCCTTGTTAAAAGCTTCGGGGAGTGTTGCGGGAATACGGTGTTGATGGGCGCCTGCCACCGTGCTTCAAGTTTTTGTATTCTTGCTGAGAAGTGTGTATGCGTGTCGACGAAATTAAATCACAACCGTTCACCTGGGTGTTAGACTTCGACAAGGGTTTGTGCTTTCACCACTCCTCTTCATAGTCTATATGAACTGGATAGACAGTCACAGCCGAGTTGATGAGGGTGTCACTTTTGGAAGCTGCAGGATCAACCGTTCGCTTTTTTCGGACNGTTTGGTACTGCTTGCGTCCTGCCGTGCTCTGCTGTCACAACNTTTTGATAATTGGGCCTTGCGCATATCCAAATTCCAGCAATAAGCCTCAACAAAGGTGGCTCTGTCGAATCAGTCGGAAAATTCGTAGGAAATCGAATTCACCTAAGTTACTCATCTTCAGTCCTTATTCAAATTGACAGGCAGTTTCCTCGAAAGCTCACAGCAAATATACAGCCTTCAACTCTCGACATGGAGCGATTATATCCGATATCTCAGCTTTCCAGAAATGTTTTAAATGTGCTGCAGTAAGAGAAAAACTGAAAATATTGGTTAAGCAAATGAAAAGCTGAAAATGATACTAGCTACGCAATTAAAAGCTCAGTGGCGGTGGCCAGCGGTTCTTATCTGAGCAGACCAATGAAATGAGACGCCGAAAAAATATTTCTGTTTCACGCCACCAGTGTGGCGGCCAGAAGATGGCGCCACCTGTAATTAAATGGTCACCGCTAGATGGTGCCCATGAGTAACAAGTCACTGTGATAGTCACCACAAGCGAATTATCGTAGTTCACTTATCCCTATATAATG
>JGI24158J21664_10009344_pt1 | contig 13086 bp, 11 predicted proteins | sample Ectturendosymbi3_FD_21664 | JGI IMG/M metagenome (IMG submission 21664) | reverse complement strand
TTTAAGGTTGGGGGGGGGGGGCAAAATAAATTTTAGGGGGGAAAGATTTTTGTTTTTAATATGTGTTTAAAACAATTTTTTTGGGGCATAACATAATTTGTGGGGGCACAAAAATATTTGGGGGGAACTGCCCCGAATGACTCCCCGTGGCTACGGGCCTGCTTGTGCATTTCTTCTATCGCAATGTCACGGGGTTTAGACACATTGCTAGGAAATGCAACGAACACGTGGCGACTTTTAACAGAAAGCGAGAGGAAATATTCACACAAACTGCAGGAGAAAATAAGTCTACGTTGATTCGGACAGTTTCTAAAACATGAAGTTGCTCAAGCTTTCTGGACCATGTAGCTTGGAAAAAAGTAGGTCAACGATTCGTTTGCTTTTACAGTTAGACAACCCGGAGCTGGTATGATTAAATCAAATTAATAGACATGGCAATATCTTCATTGTACTAAGCAGTCAGTATTCGATTAAAATCGACACGAACAGTTGGCATGGAAACACGCCACGCGTTTTAAGGTCTTGATTGACAACTACGGTTTGTTACGTCACACACATATCCAGGGATGTAGTGTTAAAAAAAGAAGTGTGGGAACGCAAAATCTCACCATTTAGAACAGAACTTCAAACTCACTATTAGTCAGTATTTACTCACTTTCATTACACTACAAACGAAGACATCAAGTGTGGGAACGCGTTCCTGACCCACTACACCCCTACATGTAGCCCGATGCAATCGTTTTTATCTCACGATGATCACTTTTCAAGTTTTTTTAAATTCAAGCATGCTCCGCGCCGCGAAAAAATACGTGAATTGAATCTGGAAACAGAGCTAACACAACACGTCAGCACCTAAAGGACGAATGCAAACAACGCAACAAAAAATAATTTCTCTCTTGCTGATGAGCTCAGGGTTCCAGGCTCAGCGTCGGTCGGTCAGCCAGCAAATACCGCAATCGATTTAGGGACATGCACAGCGAACGACGCGAAACAAGTTTGACGCGTCAGAAGCCCCCCCCGTTTTTACCCAGGGGGGTCGCTATGCATGTGAAAATTAACCTCATCCGCCGCGAGACGGCCCGCGGCCTGTGCTCGGCCTCCAGCGGCACGACTCGCCCGACGAACCGGAGCTGGAACCGCCCAGGGGATTGTGATCTGCACGATAAGAGAGTACTTTGTTTCACACAGTGCCTTTGGCGAGGGTTGACAGCAAATTGCAACAAACTGAGCCAGTCAAAGATTTGCTTCTGGACGTTTCCGTTATCAAGCAATACGAGCTTCACACCCGCAAAGTTGACCATGGAAAAATAAAGCATTGTGGTAGGTTGAAACAATTTAAAGCTTTTGAAAAGAGTAAGTGTTCTTAGTAAAATGTTTCAAGTAAAGAAAAGACAAGTCTTCCAATACCCCAGTTTCAAACAACGACGCACATTTTCATTACCGCTATCGATTGTGTGGTGTAACCAAGGCATTAACACTCAAACACCATATCAAGCCGCATTCAAAGTTCTTGCATTTCAAAAGGCGGCTTACCCGAGCTTCTGAGTGGTTTCGCGTCTTTATTCCGCTTAATAGCTGTAGGTAAAGGCTTCTGAGCATCTTTCTGTAGCAAAAAAGGACAGGGCTGACGTTTTAAATCAAACATAAGGAACTGTAGCAGATCGCAGAGACCGAGTTTAAGGGGGGGACATGTCCCCCTAACTTTAGGACAGGGAGTACACAATATCCTTTGACTCCCCAATATTTTGTGATAAAAAATAATGTAGTAGTACAAATTTCATGGTTACATTACTGTCGGAAACCCCCAGCATAAGCCAGGGAATAAATAAGAAAAAATGGACATTATCACTGGATTATCTATACACAGTGTACAGATTTACTATGTAAAATACATTATCATAATTGTTGATAAATGCGTTGATTAATTTGAATTAACCGAATCAGTGTGTACATAAACGTCGCTCAATCATGTGACTGATTCGTGTGATATTTTTGTGAGTCGAATTCCTGCGCTGGTCTGTAGCCTGCAATATATACAGAACACGGTTGTCACTGCCAGTGGCAATTCTAGAATTTAAAAAGTGGGGGACCACTGCGGGGCCAACATAAATGTCTATCTTGCATGGTGATTTTTCGTTGTTTTGAAGATGAAGTTGCTATGATTAACCCTATCAAACCCAACACAGGCTTGTGAACATTGTTAAATATGAACTAGTGTTGTTATTCACCAGAGACACCAAAACGCCACTGCAGATGCAATAACACACGTGTATTGCTTTGTCGAATATTCTGTGCTAACCATGCAACTTCCACAGCACTGCACATGTAAAACGAAACACCATTTTCCGTACAGAAATGTGCCGACCCCACATGAATGAAAACAGCTCCACGTAGGTGAATATTCACATGAAAGCGAAATGTTTCCAACCACGAATTCCATCTTTACAGTTGACACAGAGACAAGTAGGCTGTTGATAGCCAACTAGTTTCATCATAATATTCTTACTAAACAGCACATAAAAATAAACCATCTGCCAACGGGTTGGTGACCACTGACTAACCCATTGTTGCGGTAGCTTATGGACATTTTGTGATTGTGGTGTAACCATAGCGCTCAAAAAAGTCTGGGAACTGCTGATCTAGCCATTCTAGCGTAAGCGGTTGAATTTTTAAAAATCCATGAGTGTTTAAATAACAAAATCCAAGTGACTGGGAAAAAAGTCATTTTCTTCATTATACTGTACTTACATGCGCTTTAGCGATGAAATGGATTGCAAGCTATCTGTAAGTATTGGCATTGTCAATGTCCCCAAAACTTCTAAAATGAAAACCAACTTCCTACTTAAGTTAGATTTTGCTGCTGAGTCTGCCCGTTGCAGGAGGATGATTTCACGTTTACAGTAGGATAGGGTGGCAATTAACGTTAGACGAAAGTTGTAACACTTTTAGACTATGCACAGGTTGGATTGTGATTGCTTGACCCAAGCTTTTTCTTCTCGTCGGAAAGTCAATATGAAATCATTGATGACAACGGTAACGCTCAACATGATTGTGATTAACGTTACAATGCAGTTTTAATCGTAACAACTAAATATCTAGAAAGAATGCTGTTGTTGATAAACAGTGTCTGTGACAGAGGTCTCAAACACGCAGCCCTCGAGGGCATTTTGTGCGGCCTACGATGCTTTCTGGGATTTAGAAATAATTAACATTGAGGTTATTTAGTTTATTCATCGGTGTTTAACAGCGCTAAGCCTGCGAGTCAACAAGTTCATTTAAAACGAACGTAGAAAGGGCTAGAGATAAATTCCCTATAAGTCACAATACCATTTGCTGGAAAAAAAGACGTGAAAGCTGTTTCTTGGTCTCAGATACCGCCTTTGTTGCGTCAGCGTCATAATGCGGCCGTAGGGTAATCATAATGCGGCCCTATTTTTTAAGTCCTCGTTTCGCCCTCTGAACAATTTGAGTTTGAGGCCCTGGTGTATAGCCTATTTGCGTAATAAAAAAGACTTTGAAACTGGATTTCTTCTCAACCGAAGTTTGAGCTTCAAGGCATATAAAACATAGATCACCACTACTTAGTTGTAAAACTGTACAAAAACAAAAATATGCGATTTACATTTAAGGCTACGGCTGATGCTGCAGACAAGGATAAAATGCATAGTATTTGTAGCTCGCCAGAGTTATCAAAGAGGAATTTTTGCGATGGGCTTGAAATTAAGTTTGCATCACCATTAGGTCAGATTCAGCGAGCTGGTGCGTCAGAAACAGTTCAGAAAAGTGTTACTTCTTGTTTTACTTTGGTTAATGATTACAAGCGGATAGATACAAGATCTATTTCATTATGACTAACTTCCATACGAGCTTAAACCTTAAAATGTCAGCCATGACATGAATTCTCCAACAATTACACCATACACAACCATGGGCGTCGGAAAGGGAGGGGTAGAAGGGGGCCTAGACCCCTCCCTGCATTTTGAAATTTTCCTGTTCAATTTTAGCAAAAAAGGTTGTTTAATTAGTTTCGAGTGGGAAAAATGAAATTTTACCATTTTGGCACCCCACGAAAATCCTTTGCTTCACCTGGAATATTCGACTATTGCTCCCCCCTGGATAAAATTTTCCGATGCCCATGTATTTTAAACAACGTTTGATTAAGCATGGACAATTGGTGAACCACAGAGTTTTGATCAGGTTCGACTAAATTATGCAATAAGTTACGCAAGCATATTCGGTGATTTGCGCTGAAATATTTCTTTGGTTTACACATCAAAAGCTTGATTGCCCCGAAAATTTTTGGTGCAGCTCTCGGAATTGGGGGGCAATTGCCCCTATTGCCCCCCCCGGCTACGCGTCTGCACTGGTGACGGGAAGAGTTACAGCTACCAGTAACAATCAAGCGCAGCGTTTTAAGTAGCCATAAATGAAAATAAATTTCGAGCGATATAGGCAGCTTCGACTCCATCCGAAGCAAATTCTTTGCCAAAGTTATGTCATCTTTCAAATCATTTTCACATAATGTATATGATTTGCAAATTCTTTCAAGTGTTTTTTCTGATAGAAATATTTGACCTCCCGGACAAAGAGCGGAAATGCGCGAAAGAATTGCTTCTGAATCATTACAGAAAATCCGTATAAAATTCTATGAGGTTGCAGGACATGTGTGTAGAGTTAAAACTGTAGTCACGAGCCACTTACGTAAGATGTTTCGAAGTCGTATACACAAGGCAGAAGAACGCAATAACAATACAGCAGCCAGGATAAATTCGGATAAATTAACTGAAACCAATTCTTAATTCTTTCACAAACCGTTTGCTACTGGGACGATTAACAATCTGCTGACAGTAGTATAATCCAGTTCCATCTCACACTGAAATGCACGAAAGATCAATCTTCCCTCTTTTGCGACTGTTTCTTAGTTTCGAAATGAATATTTCAACCACGACCGCGGTCTGACTAAAGTTCATGCAAGATTCGGGCAGCAACGGGTGTGTGTCATCATAAATAATTCTAGTTACGCGACCGTCAAAACAATAACATAGCGTATCATGCATTTGGGAAATATTGAATGTAGCCTAGAGGGTTTCTAAATTATCGTTTAAAATATTGCTTGCCGAATGTTATCTACTATGTATGTCAACCTAAGAAAAAACTGGGGGGGCAAGCTGGGGGCCAAGCAAAAATCTGGGCGGGCCATGGCCCACCCAGACCCCCCTTAGAATCGCCACTGGCCACTGCTAGTATTTACCAAAAGATCTTGTGGTTTGTTTTTCATTTAATCTATGTGGTTTAGTGGTTCTAGTGACAACTAGTGAGAATCTTGTGGTTTTTAGTAGCAGTACATTTTATTTTGGAACTGACCAAATTTGAATTGATCATCACAGTTTGTGAGCATAATTATATCTATTTAAACTAAGGTTGCCAGATGTCCTTGAGCGCCAAGGACTTTCCTTGAATTTGCTATCAAAACTCGTTATGTCCTTGATTCTTGAAAAACATCTTGTTGTCCTTGAATATTTTTTGGCGTCCTTGAAACTTGAACAGTTGTGAAGTTGTTCATTGTTGAACTACTGAAGCCGATTTTGATCATTGAAGAATCAAAATTAAACAATGTAACTGATCAGAATAACGTGTATATTTGCTCCACCTCACACAGTTGTGTAGAAAAAAGTACCCATTGTTAAGCAGCAATGTTTTGTTTGAAACATGTGCTACACCACTATATGTAAAAAGTGTAAAAAGTATTCAAAGTAGGCATTAAGTAAAATTTCAATAATTACAAAATATCCTTGAAAAAATGTCACGTTACCTGTCAACCGTATTAAAAGCCCAACTCTCAGAATTAATGTGTTTTCATATTAAATGCAGTGCTAGATATAGCACCATTGTACGGTACCAGTTGCTATACCACCACCATGGGCGTAGCCAGGGGGGCACTTGGGCCATGGTCCCCAAAATATATCATTTCCATCATTTGCCCCTTATTTTGCCAATTATATAAAAAGGTCGTACTACGGTTGAGTGAACAGTTTGACGTCATCGAAACGCAAACAATAAAGGTTTGCCCCCCAAAAGTTTCCTAGCGAACTCGGTCCCTGGCTGATCATACGAGCTCGTCGCACAAACACAGGCAACAAGTAACAACAAGACGATTGACTATTTATTGTTGACGCTTGCTGGAAGGTCCGACCCAGCATCGGTTGCGTGCGACGCCTAGTTCTTCGGCTAGCTTATTTTTATCGGAAAAATGAGATTGAGAAAAACAACAAAACACCGCAAACATTTAAACGGAGACGATACTGCACGTGTATAATTGCACGCTCGCTTAACTACAGTTGATCGACACTACCAACAGGTGTGAAAAAACACGAGTCTGAGAACCGCCGTCGCTCACCTGTTCAACCTTTTTCTTTGTGCCCGATTGAGTTTTTCCCGACATCAGAGCATCGTGATCGCTTATTTTCTGATCGCGCTTTTCTTCTTCAAGCTTCATCACGAAATTGAAAATATAAACGTAGAAAAAAAACGATCAACATCCTATGCAACGATATAACCTGCGCAGACAACTTGTAACAGAATAAAAAAATGTACGTTATTGCACTAGCCGCAATATCCGCTTGGGAAGAAAGAGTTATTTTGCCAATTTTGCCCGTATCAACGTAGCTTAAATGCTACTGTATTATTAGCTGAAATTTGGTGTCCAAAAAAAACAAAGATCACTTTTCAAGCAATGGCGTCGACGTGACGATACACTTTACCTGACCAATAAAGAGCCCATTGGTAGAAATGACGCAATCGTGTACGACAGGGAGTGAAATCACGTTGGTTCAACACAAGCGGGGCATAGCTTGGGCTGCTTTTGTCATGCCGCGTGTCAAGGCACACCGAGCTTATGCAGCAAAGAGTCGTGCCAGGGGAGTAACGAGTGGGGGAAGGGGGACACAATGCCCCGGGCGCCAAATTACTGGGGGACGCCGAAAAGTCCCACCAATGTTACAAGTACTGTCTTCAATACACTACCTTTACTACCAAAAGACCTCAGGTTCGAAAATGGGGGCGCCAAACTTGTTTCTTGCCCCGGGCGCCATATCATGTAACCTTGGTACGCCCCTAAGTCGAACCTCTATCCTAAAAATCACGAAACTTAAGAAAATCACTTCCATGACAACATGTGACAAAATGCACGCAACAACGAAGCGCCTTAGCATTTTCGGTAAAAACATGGCCAACAAACCTGCTTTAGCTTTTCAGCCCGTAATCTCACTTGCCTATCGTGTTCTTCTTGCATTTTTTGACGTGCTCGGTCCATTGCCAACATACGTTCTTCAATCTGTTGAGGTGCTGAGAAGAAAAATGGAAATGGTTAAACATTTTCGTTTCTATAGGATTGCACGTACTTTAATGTGGGGTCGGTCCTGTCGCACCATGTCTCTTTTTACAAAATAGCAAAAGCTTTCTATACTGAAACACTTTTCTCCGTATAACTAAAACTGTGTTTTACTGTAATACATCAACTGTGCTATACTCTACTATGACACCAGTGTTAATGCAGCTAGCGCACGTGATCAAGTTGTGTTGGACACAGACGGATTATGCCACGTATGCTAAAAACAAAGTGATCATTAGAAAGCAACCGACACAGTTTATAAAAGCAGCACACATACTCATTGTGTCCGTGACGTCAAACTGTCTCTTTCTCCTCTGGAAAAAACGATTGATTGATTTTTCAAAGTTACTCCACAGCACCATGACAAGAATGAAGCCAAACAGGATAAACCATCCATAACTTTCGAAGAAAGTGAGTGCTGCAAGCAAAGGAGTTGGATAATTTATACCAAAGATCAGAGATGTATCGGAAATAAACATTTTTCAGCTAGAAATCAGAATCAACCAAAGAAAACGTCTTACCAGATGTTTGTCATAACAGGATTTCTATATTTACTTTGCTTTTGCAAATATAACATATATTTGAATACGATTTCAGTACTGGGATGCATAAGTTATATGTACTTGATTTCCTAGTTTTTAAAATTTGCTACTCGATCCAACTTTATCAGCTTTCTGAAGACAGTTACTTGAAAACAGATACTGATTACATTCAAATAGATGTGGAGTGTACAAGTACATGCCCAGCTGCTGTGAAATTAACTACGATCACTACCTGAGATAGCTAGATAAGACTTCAATGCTGTGTGATGAACTTGATAGCTCAAATGTATTCATAATGGGTGACTACAATGTCTTCTCCAATAACATACTGTATTTGGCCCCACGGCATGATGCTCAGAACAGGGCTTGAGTCAATCAGTTGAGATCATGATCCCCGTTATTTTACCTATACAAGTTATCCCCATGGATCATGCAGCTGATTCTACCATTATGTCGCCTCCAAGCTGCACATGACTCTACCCAAAAAGCAAAGTACTTCTGACTACACCAATTCAACGTAACTGCCACCATCATAATTACAAAGCTGCCTCAATTCCTTACATGTGATGACATGCCAAAAGATGATAAAAAAGTGAATTAGAAGAGAGCAACAGTAACTGAGCTACCAAATTGCTAGCATGAGGTAGCTCTCACCAGGGTTGTGCAATTATAGTCACAAGGAGTTGGAGGTTTTTGGGTGGAGTTGGATTCCTAAGAAAAATAGGAGTCAGATTTTTTGTCCAAGTTGGGAATTCCTGTTAAAATGGGACAATTCTTTATGACACATTTGTTAAAACAGATAATTCTTGCTGTGTACCACAATTTCCAGTGAGTGCTAGTTGGTACAAAATTGTTGACAGCCAAACTTCATTCACTTTATGTTACAGAGTTGGAGTGAAAAATTTTGGGAAAGGTTGGAGTCAGACAATTTCCTCCGACTCTGCAGTTCTGGATCTCGCATGTACCTCTGCTCAGGAGCTTATTTAGCGTGATAACCATATGTGAAATAGCCAAAAACACATCAATATGCTAAACAAATTACACAGCAATATTGTTGTACCACTCCAAATGGCACAGTGTGAAGCTGTGTCTACTGTAATACGGTAGTGGACTATTTAAGCATCACATACCTGTGTGGAATGCACCTGTGAAAGAAAAAACTTTGTGCTGCCAGAAATGCTTACTTTTGCTGAAATACCAGTAATAAGCTCCAAAGTGGAGCATTGCTTGACAATATGATGGAAAGGTGCAAAGATTTCAAACATGTATTAGAGCCGGACATAAGTTGAGTTGATTTTATTTGGTGATAATTAAAATGCCTGACATAAGGCAAAGGAAAACCGCAGAGAAGATAAACTTGCAAGCCCCTAGGACAGGACCGCTCTCACAGAAATTTTTTGACAAAATATCAGAAAAGGCAACAGGAAAGCCATCTCCCATCAATGATGGGGGTGCAACCAGATATAAAGTTGTAGCGATGTGGAAATAAAATAACTTTGAAGATTTAACTCAATTCATCAAAAAGCAGCGGTTAACACCGTTGTAAACTAAAATGCAAATAACCATGAAAATTTTCAAGTAATTGCAATGTTATGTGCAACAATGATAAGCTAGAACCCCCTATTCACAAATTTTCCCTAACTGTGCTGCTGGTAAAGATAAATTTTTGGTTAGCACATTGCCTGTGCTGAACCCAACATGCACTTTTATCTCAGTAATCTATTCAACATGCGTCTAATGCATGGCAAAACTCTGCAGTAATGCATGAAAACTTTCATTGTGCCTATCTGCAAAAATAAGAATGATAGAAGTGATGCTGTAAACTACAGACATGTTTCACTTGCCACAACTATTGGAACATTACATTTTATTCTGTGTTATATACTTTCTTGCCACCACTGACAACCAGTTTGGCTTTAAGCCACTACATGGGTATGTCAAACTGATTGATTGCAATATACCTAAGCGCCTAGTAAGACTACTGGTGAGTTGGTATAGGAATCAGAGTGTGCAAATGAAATGGGACACTTGCCTTTTACTGTGATCAATGGGGTAAGACATGGGAGAGTCGTGAATCTGTATCTATTTATTGTTTATGTTATGCTTTCGGTGCAGCTGGGCACAGCCAGAGCAGGATGACGCATTGTGAAAAACATTTGTGAATCACCTATTTCTTGTTGATGATTTATGTGTGCTTGGTCCCATCCTCAGTGGTTTTCAACACTTTCTGCATATTTGTTGTGATGATGATACTGAAAATGAAAATTTAACGTTACAAGACAGTTGGTGTGCCTTTCCACATAAAAAGTTTAAACAACCTAACGCACTAGTTGTTTCCATGAATGGTGCAAGTGTTAAGTTTGCAAAACTTCTTTACTGAAAGGTGACAATGAGATGCAGAGTCAAGTGAAATCACTTAGTTATCATGTACCAAACCAACTCAGAGGTTCCTTTGCTCAGTGCTCTACTGCAGTCAACACTTCTGTTGTTGCCTCACGTGGATGTATGGGTTTGGTGAAAGTGAAATATAACAGGCAATGCAGATAAACATTTCTATCACAACAACTGAGAATTGAGATTGACATGACTGCAATGACCTCAGTACGTGTGATATGTTCATGAGAATTAGTAGCAGCATTTGATGTTACTGACAACTTTGCACCATGACTTTGATAACTAGTGTAATAAACAGAATGGCTGTCTTTGATGTGTCTGTTAGTTTGCAACAATTTTGAGTCAACTGCAGCTGACTGTCCCAGTAACAGGTAGATTTTTTTCTGGTCTGACCCACAGGTAACGTAAGTGTTAGAAACGCACTGTTTTGTGCATATTGCATGCAAATGTATGTCTGTCGATCGTGGTGTAGGTACACACAGTATTGATAATTGTATTAAACGCTTTTTACCTACAATGCCTATTGAATTTTGCATTACATCTCTAAGAACATGAGTGTTTGCCCACACCAAGTTACCTATTTCATCCAGAAATTTGATGCTTGATTAGGAACAATTTGTATGCCATTGTTAAATAATGTACATTGTCATCTAACTTTTCATCTGACCTTCACCTGCATTAGGCCATGTTCATTAACTTGCATTCTTTCAACTGACCTTCGCACAGACTTTGTCCCAGACAGACATATAAAAAAATGAAAATTACACTATCAAGCACAGAGTCAGCCCAGTTTTTACCACAATTGCAATTTACCTGTATAGAATGATAGAACTAAAATATTTGGATTCTCATTGATGAGAGATTGGGGATGTTCAGGTGGTGGGGCACCTTCAGCTGGACCAGCATTTAAAACGTCTGGTTCCATCAGTTGCAACAATGCACGTCTCTCATTTACAGACTAACAACTTCATCAAAAATGCTGCCACCTGGTATAAAATTTTAACAAGTTTCAGTGAAATAAGGGTGATCAGCCTAATAAAAAACAATGCAAAACATCTTTGGAATCATCACAAAACCATGTTTAGGTTCTGTGATCATTTTCTTTAACCAGGCCTTAAAAAACTTGGGAAATTAAGGACCTTAAGAATTTATATACGCTCATGAAAAATTAATCAACTCTAAATGAAATAAAATCAAACTATAATATTTAGCCATGGAAATTAGTATTACAAAATCACTTCTGATACTGATTTACTCTTTTATTGTAAATTTAACTACCTTTTCAACTGATTTACTCTAACAATTAATATTATAAACTTAAGTACCTTTTAAATTAGGAAGTGGCTACAGGTCTGGCAGCAGTGACGCGGTTTAAATAAAACACTGAGCTCTTCACTTTAATGGCAACGTAATGACAGTGTAGCGGATGCATCTACATCTGCTGTGTGAATGGTTTTCGGTTCACCATTCACCTTGGCACCTTTATGTTTGGTTGTTCTTTTGTGTTCAGATTTACACTTTAGGTTTGGGACTCAATAGGTTTAGGGGTTAAGTTTACTAGGGGATTTTAAGGGTAAGGTTTGGTATGTTTCTTCTGCCAAGTCTAGTGCAGTTTACTGCACACTCATCATGCGTTACTGTCACATTACAGGTGGCAGATCAATAACTTTAAATATGAAGCTCTGTTGGTGGACCTGTAGCCACTGCCTTTAAATGAAGGATGCTCACAAAAAACAAAAATTATAAATGAGAATTAAGTACAGACTTGGTATGAGAATTTTTTACTCCACCACAAAGGTTGGGCCCCTTTCCTATTTTTGCACTTCTTCAGGATCTTGTTTTTGTGAATCCTTGTACAGTGTGCATCTAAAATAATCATATTTTAGGGCGTGTTATAGAAATGTACACACTTGTGATTGTATGCCATACGTTTGTTATCTTTTTAACATATGCACATTGTGACATTGGCCTGCTAATGCAGGTTTGATTAGAAACAGTTTGTATGCTTTCATTTATTAATTTATGTGCATCTTCATATAACATTTTGTCCGCTCAATTCAATTGTTAAATGCATTTTTTACAAATATGTATATACTTTCTCCATGATGTCATCATTACATTATACAAGTATTACTATAGAGTAATACTTTAATATGTGACAATGATCAAATGTAGTACTTTTGTTCATCACGCATTATTTATTTCGGTATTTGCTCCTCTTCAGTATTATCTGCATATACAAACATGTACCCTACAACGTACGTCTCAGGATTTCTGTGTTGTGTTCTTTTACTTACCCCAACCAATGCAATGGACCATGCATCTTTTCCTTAACCAAACGCATAAACAAATACAGTAAAAAAAGAAAAAACTGCAGAAGGTCAGTGGCGTACGCAGAAAATTTTCATGGGGGGGATTTGGTTCAAGGTCATATGGTGGTTATTTGTTTTTGGTGTGCGCTGTTTGTGACGTCACAATTTGACGTCAATTCCATGTTTTCAAACCAACGTTTTGGCGAAGTTTCTTGACATAGTATGCATATTTTTCTACATCCACTCTCCTTATTATATATGTCGTTGCACTGAATATGAACTATCAGCACTCCAAGTTAGGCTATCGAGGAAAAACAAACTCAACGCTATGGCACAGCAGTTCATAACTGAAAAAATAACAGGTTGCGCGTTAAAACAGGGGAATGAAACACACTCATCACTACGTCAGAGCAATTTACAACTACAAAATCAGGCTGCACTAAGGTTT
>JGI24158J21664_10009342_pt1 | contig 13087 bp, 11 predicted proteins | sample Ectturendosymbi3_FD_21664 | JGI IMG/M metagenome (IMG submission 21664) | reverse complement strand
GATTTCCAATATTGTTCGCATTGATTGACCTGACTAGCTAGCTCTGTATCAATTCTTCATAGTGATTAATTACATCTGCGACTAAATGTAATCGTGGCATCNATATGTTCCATTCAATGCTCTTGGCTCCTCAGGCGCTCAAGACGTGCTTCCAGTCGAAGATTCCTTTTCTAATAAGGAAATGCGCACATTTAGTCGTATCGGCGCACATCAGTCTACAATTGAAACATTTAACACAAGTTTGTGAAAGAGAAAAACAAAGCCAGCTTCTTTCAACGACTTCGGCGTTGTGGTTCTGGCGACGAATAAGATTTGTGGTGCATTTCCGTGAGAAGTTTCTGTCTTTTCTGTGTTGTGGAACATCATGTTTAAAAAAATGATTTTCATCACAATGCGAAAAAGAACCTGCTTCATATTTCAACTAATATTCCTGCGTTTTTTCCGGTATACTGACTGGCCAGAGTGCACAGAGACCGGTATCGTTGCCTCCAGTGATAGCGTCAGCCATCTCATATATTGTGTCTTTCGATGATAATTCTTGACGTTCTTCTGCTACTGCGCTGCTGGTTAAACTAGGTCTATTGTAATCGTTACGTAGATCTAAGTCTGTCACAACATGTTCCTCGATATTCTGTCCTCAACAAATGATGTTTTGGACTTCTTAATATTCTGAACTTGCTCATTAAAAGCAACCAGAAATGACCGCAACTGTCTTAAACAGAGTTCGCTTAAAGAATTTCCAAAAAAACGTTTCAGAACAGCAGTTGGCTTGTCGACAGACATTAAGTATGAATGTGAAGCTGGGTACATTTGAAGCATTCTTGGCAAGCTAAGATAACGTGGTAGCCACCTGGTTACGCTGTGAGGAATACGTTTTTGGTACTCAATATCCACAAAGTCACAATAGTCGTTTGATTCTCTTTTGCGAACTTTGCGAATACAACCACACGTAATTCACCCAGCTTCAAAATCATTTAGTCCTTTTCTGAAAAAGGGATACTTCTGACGAATGTTTTTTTTAATTGCTGATGAGCTATAATTTCTACAAAACGTCTACACTAAGCTATGTACAATACACTGATCATCGTATCACGGTTCGTCAGCAAAGCTAGTACAGTGCCTATAATGGAGTCGGAAGTCCGCGCTCTAATGCCAAAGTCATTGAGATATTGAAAAAGTTTTACCACTGTTATATAACGATTAATGTGGAAATATTCCCGCCTCTCCAGCCGAGAATTAACTCAACCAAAACACATATTAATTAGACAACTTTCTGGCCCTCCCATAACCTAAGCTACGCCACCAGCTCGTATCTTGCTGCAGTTGAGTAGGGGCAACTTACTGCATATAAATACAATATATCATAGCCAGTGGCGTAACTAAAGAGAGGCAGAGTGGCGAATTGCCCCCCTGGCAAGCTAATCATAAAAACCAGTCTCCCACTTAAGTTATATTTAGTTTTTAGCATTCTTTTGGTACGTTGTTGTTTTTGTGTTCTGCGGATTATTTTCCGGTGATTCAGGATTTTAGTTTAGCCATCCACATCCGGATTCACCATCAATTCTCAAGTTTTTTCTGAGTGTTGGCTAGTGGACCCCGTACAATGGCCTAGTGGGCCCCTTTTATCTAAGCTTACCACCCAGGCTCAAAATTTAGTTACGCCACTGATATAGCTATGTAAAATAAGAAATGTAAAAAGGAGGATGTTTTGACATTTTTGAATGTCCTCGGAGATTATTTCATATCTCGTGAAAAAAGTGGACATGTACTCCAAAAAAAGGACGCCCTACTTAGCAATGCTACTCATATGCGACCAGTGTTCCCTCTAAGCCGAAAAACACGGAACTTTCGGCACTTTTTATGGACGCCAACCGACAAAAATTATGAAAATCGGCACTTGCAAATTTGGACGCAATTTCTTTCACTGCAGAAAATTTCACAAAACAAAATTTCGTTACTTTTCCAAAAATGTGCGGGGCATATATTCACGATTTAAGCGGTTCTCAGGTCACAGCATGGATTTACAGCAGGGAGCGGTGAAAAAAAAGTTCAGACGCAGTTTCGAAATTCTCCGCTTGCAAGTTTGTGAAAAAGTTCTGGGCGCAATTTCACGATACATGTGTCCAAACACGAAGCTGTTTGCTCTTAAGTTCAGACGCATTTTGGAAAATTTCGCTTTGCGAGGTTTATGAAGAAAGTTCTGGGCGCATTTTCACGATTTATGCGTCCAAAACCGAAGCTGTTAAGTTCAGATGCATTTTGGAAGTTTTCGCCTTGCAAGCTTCATATAAAAAGTTATGGGCGCATTTTCACGATTTGTGTCTGAAAACGAAGCTGTTTGCTCTTAAGTTCAGACGCATTTTGGAAGTTTTCTGCCCGCAAGCTTCGCAGAAAATGCTCTGGGCACAATTTCACGGTTTGTGCGTCCAAAACCGAAGCTGTTAAGTTCAGAGGCATTTTGGAAGTTTTCGCCTTGCAACCTTTATATAAAAAGTTATGGGCGCATTTTCACGATTTGTGTCTAAAAACGAAGCTGTTTGCTGTGATGTTCAGACGGATTTTGGAAGTTTTCTGCCCGCAAGTTTCGCAGAAAATGTTCTGGGCACAATTTCACGGTTTGTGCGTCCAAAAACGAAGCTGTTTGCTGCGAAGTTCAGAGACATTTTGGAAGTTCTCCACTTGCAAGATTTGCAAAAAAATTTCCGGGTGCATTTTCATTATTTTTGCGTCCAAAAATGGAGCTGTTTGCTGTTGAGTTCAGACGCATTTTGGAAGTTTTCGCCTTATGAGCTTTATGCAAAAAGTTTTGGCCGCATTTTCATAAATTTTGGGTCCAAAAACGAAGCTGTTTGCCGTGAAGTTCAGACGCATTTTAGAATTTCTCCGCGTGCAAGGTTTACAAAAAATTTCTGGGCGCATTTTCATGATTTATGCTTCCAAAAACGAAGCTGTTGGCTGTTAAGTTTAAACGCATTTTTGAAGTTCTCCGCCTGCAAGGTTTGCAGAAAAAGTTCTGGGTGCATTTTAATGATTTGTGTGTCGCGAAAACAGACATCTTGTCTTCAACATTTTCTAAAAAGGCTTTGGGCACGTTTTACAATTTTACGCGCCCTTAAATCTTTGCTGTGTTGTTCGGACACATTGTGAAGTTCTTGACTTTCACATTTTATAAGAACACATTGGTTTGAATGTGAACACATTTGGACTATGACTTTACCCACAAATTGTGACGTGCAGGTGTGACGTTGTGCAAAGCAAATTTCAAAAAAGTCTTCGACTGGCACCTCAGACATATTTTCTAATATCTGAACTTTGAAGGAATGAACAGATTTTGTGAAATGTAACTTCTAAGTCGTTCATAGAAACCTTTTTCCTAACTTCTACTTGTGTTTTGAGGGCAATGAATCTTTGACAGACAATAAATCACGACTGTTATCAAGTTCCAGGCTCAGCTCATACTGGCCCGTAACCATCTTGGGACACCAGGAGGGGCGAAGAGTTTTATGAGAGCAGCCTAATTTTTTTAACTGTGTCCAACAATTTTAAATTATGTCAAACACATTTTTCCAAGGGGGGTCAAAAATTTTTCTAAAGGGGATTTTCCCCCCTGCGCCCCCCTGGTTACGGGTCTGAGCTCATATCTCATCACGTGGCTGGTAAATGGCTGAGGCCACAAAGTTTGACGGTAGAATTTCACGATCATTTGTGATGTATCAAGTATGAAAGTAAACAAGCCTGCAAGAGGCGAGAAGAAGCAATGATCATTGATAATTATATTTAATATCTAAGCTTGGCGAGATACAGGTACAATGCACTTGTTTCGAATAACAGTTAACTAGCACATGCAGTAAATTCCTAACGAAGTTAGTGCTTGTTTGCGATATTAGGCCAAAAAGCTATCTGTCGATCAAGTCAGTGTAAATAGTCGAAAGGCTGTGAGATGAGATTTCTGTCAATCGATTTTAACGTATCGGTTAGCACGAATGTGCAGTTAAGAAAAATATTCCGAGAATTTTTAAGTGAGAAAATAAGCGTAAAACGGTTGCGAAGAGTGCTTTTCTATATCTGGATATTGTTTTCCGACCGTGGCGGTGCAGTTTCTTTTTCAAATAAACCTTTCAAGCGGTCGACTGGACATAGTAACTCATCCAACGTGGATGATTTGCAAGTGCGTTGTGGCTTGATGTAGGCGACGGTTGTTGGAGAGAATGTAAACAAGATCATGTTCACTAATCGTTGGTGACCCTATACCACAAAAAAACAAACTGTAGCTTGCCTGACAGTCGACACCTGAAGTTAACTTTGTCGAAGTTGAAAAAGACGTTTTGGACCACAAATTTGTTATTTTTGTTGTTCACAAAATGGCAAAACCTGTTGACTGTTGTCCTTACTTTTAGACGTTTTGCGAAAGGCCCTAATTTGTTGGTTGTTCTGGTTTTTCAAAATGTTTTGAACATATTTCGCCGATCATCGCGCATTGTTTGTTACAGCAGGCCTTATGTTTGGGCGCATTGTAAGTCTTTATTCTGACAGAAATGTTTTTTTTAGATATTTGGGCACACATCAGTGATCTCCGCCTATAACGAAAGGCTAATGAAAATCCGCTCGGGTGCATTTTTATAAATTCATGACTGCAATAGTGCGCTATTTGCACACTTCTCGCTTGCGGTGACATCCGCCTTTTGTACAGTTAGACTCACGAAAGGTATGTGAGAGTACATGCAGGCTATGTGATTTGCCAAAATTATATATTCAGTAACAATTCTGTGGGGCGGGCACATTCTTATTTTCACTGCTATGATGTTGTAAGGTTGTTCCCTTTGAACAGTTTCACACAAGATTTTATGATAGGCCTACAAAAATAGCTGAGGTTATGTCTACAACACGCAGGAGATCGAAAATTGATTTTTTTGCAGTTCTAACAATTTGTTTAGTATTGCATGATCTAGGTCATGCATACAGCAAATCAACTATGTTAGAAGTCTTTAGAGAATGTCTGCTTGAATATCGATTTTATTTAGCTTTGATCAACGCTACTACATAAAAATTTACTGAGTATTTGACCATTTTGACCATTACCTCTATTGCATTAATTAAGATTATACAGGAACAACAACGTGGCTGAATTGTAGTGCAGCGTTTTGACCAAAAAAGAAAGACTTCTTGCAAGTGGTGGATGGCGTTTGCACTATGTTCAAAAACACGTTGAACTTCACGACATTTATCAAGGTTTATCAAGAGAAATCGCGCGTAGAGGCGAGTTTTTTTCATAAAATCTCATAACAATTTTGATATACCGTAACCTAGAATTAAATTATTTGCAAAAAAGCTTTTTTTCTAACTTTTCAGATTCTATGTCGCGCATGAGCACTACAAATCTAAGCCGACTAAAAATTTTTGCGTTAAGTAACGAACCAACGAAGGTTTGTTGGTAGCTGGGACCAGAACCGTCGCCAGAAAGTTTTCAATAGGGGGTGCTTTGCGTTTGTGCGGGGCGGCTTGACATTCTAAAAACTGACAAAAACTCAATTAATTTATAGTGTGTCATTTTTCAATTTGGGGGGACTTGGAGCTTTGTTTGGGGGGACAAAGCCCCCAAAAAAATCCGTGGCGACGGGTCTGGTTGGGATTGCTGTCTAAATCTGACAAACACATTCAATTAATTTAAAAAATTTTTTACAACTTTGCATGCAGATGTAAAGAAATATTTGAAGTACACATGTAGGTGACTGGGCGTTACCCGTTAATTACGTAGTAGTTGTTTTTATTCTCGTGGCATAGCTAGTAGGTTAGGAATGTTTGTTGCTTAGGCTATTTCATGGTGCTAACCAGCACACTATTAAGTCAGTCAAACTTCAGACAGTACGCTACAAACCATTTTCAGATTTTGGACGCAGGATTTAGCTGATAGACGCAAAACCAATCTGAGGGAAAAGAGAGAGACAAAGTAAAATTCGTTTGTTGTTTGAAAAACGCTTTAATGCTCTTTTCCGGAAATCTGTCAAATGATATTTCAGTGCGGTCGTAAACATTCATGCATCGCAAATCGACTATTATGGAAAACAGTTGGATGTCAACCTCTCCAGTCTTTGTTCAAGTCTCTACGCCTTATTGATGTTGGTTTGAAAACTTTCAAGTGTGAAATTGCACTTTTTTGAAGGTCAGCAAGTATTTATTAGCGTCGAATTAAGCTGTAGAAGGGGGGNAATATCCTGCTTTTAGAGTTTTGGTTGCAATTGGGGCAACTTCTGCAGCCAGCAGTGCTGGAGCTGAGAGAGGCTTCTCTTTGATGAACATCATTAAAACCAAATAGAGGTATGTAAATTTTATGCAGGACAGCGCGACGCTTCGCACTTCTACAGTCGACTAAATACATGAAATTCTATTTTCATTTGAGAACAGATGAAACGTGGAAACTGGATAAACTGATGCACTGTAGCAGCAAAAAACAGCCAGTTGAAAATCTGACAAGTTTATGGAGCTTTATAATGAAAATGACGGCCAAATAAAATGATATAAACGACATGCAGCTTTCCTATCAACACTGGGTTTCTTCCAAGAACCGTCGCGCATTGGATTTCAAACGCATGCCAGCCGCAAATGAAGATTTTGACCCAGAAGAAGATTATATTGCATCGTTATTTAATATATGTGATCTATGATGTTTTAGTTTCAGATGTCTCTCTATACCTCTAGTGCCGTGTGGATTCCGTGATTGCCACAGTGGTTTGTGCCAAATCTTTTTTGTTTGAAATTAACTTTCTTTAATCGTTTCAGTGCCGGGCATTGCAAACGATCATGGGCCCACGGTGCAGTTGGTGGGTTTGGTTAGGGAAGAGTGGAATGACCCTTTAACCATCATTATTGTCAGATCCACTCTGACCCGGAATGGTACAGCACCTGACAGAGTCCCAAATTTGGGTTAAATAATTTGTCAATATTTCTGAGGGGTGCGTGACTTTTCGGTCTGGAATCATGTCGGTCACAACATTTCTGTACACAAACAACCAATAACATTTGTTTATTTAAAATAAATGATTATATAGGCAGGCGAAATGTCACGCTAGTTGGTGTTATACAAACTCCCTTTGATGTTGCAGCGAAGTGACAAAACAGTCCTGACAAGTGAAATTTAGCGCTAGTCGGTGTTATACCAACTTGATTTAAGTATGTTTGCATTGAACTTAACATGAAAATCATGTGCTGATGCTGATTAACTGTTGGATCTTGTATCATGTTTGCATTTTTTTAAAATAAAACTTTTCGCTGATTCAAGTACGTTTGCAATAAAATATTAGCATGTAAAATTTCTGCAAGATTTCATAGTCTGACCAAAACATCTCGAGACCAAAATGACCAAGACCGAAAAGTCCCGTGACCGAAGCGGCTCAGACGGAATCTGCCAAACTGAAAATTCCTGTTTCGATTTCAGAGCAGCTATGTTTAGACAAAGTTTAAGTAAAGAAATTGCGCAGTATCTTCAGATCATCAGCCTGATTCAATTGTATTGTTGGTTTAGTGCAGTGATTTTTAACCTGAGGGTCATAAAACATTTTTCGAGGGGTCACCAGTAGATACTTTATGAACACAGCTGTATTACATTTGCTTTATTCGAGTTTTAGATGGGAGTTGGTGAGTTAGAGTGGGTTGCTGTGATGCGTCGCGGTACAAAAAGGTTGAAGACAACTGGTTTAGTGCGACAGTAAGCAACGCACAACAAAGACAAGAACAATTATTCAGGAGCGTATGAGGGGAAACCCCTGTCTGATAGAAGCTGATTTCATTAATTGGCTTTGTGATGACTGTTCATTTGTTTGTTTATCAGAAAATGTTGCGTGTGTACGTGTTGGAAAAAGTGAAGACCATTTTATATTTTTCTTAGTCATTCACCAAAAATGGTTGATGAAAAGTTTTTTCGGTAAAAATGGACGCATTTTAGGAAATTTTTCAAAAGGCGCCTAAGTTTTTTTTTTATCTTGGCGGCACTTTTTGGATACCAGCCGACTTACAAAAATTTTAGAGGGAACACTGTATGCGACCTGTGCAAATCTAAGTAAGGCAGACGCAAAATCTACCAGTAACGAGTAGAGACTTAAGCTAATGCGTTCTACATGGCTTGAGCTTGCATTCACTAGATTCAGGTACCTGACCGCCTTCCAGGAAAACAGTAAGTGTTATAGTTGTTTCGTTGCAATATCAAACAATATTCAAGTGAAATACTGCCGTCTGGACGACCGATAATTTAATAGCGGCTGCAAACAAACTTTCCTCGCCAATAAAAATGCCTAAGTGACACACATATATCGTGTATATGGCTAAACACATAAACATGGTGGGGGGCTCCAGGTTCCTTGGGCCCCCCCAAAATCCGGCGCTGTGTCTCATTGCCCTGTTATGAGCATGTATGCGTTAGCTTCAAACCTTGGCCAGANCCCGCCAAATGTTTAAAAGGAATAATTGATACCCACTGAACCACTTCGTGCTCGCTCATGGTCTAATAGAAATACCAGATTGGATTTTTNTTCGAGGTTTGAATAGTTGCAATACTGAACTCGGGTGCTTGGAAACAGAATTATCCAAAAACAGCAGTTTCTGAACTGAAGTGTTGAAAACAATGGCATTGTTTTGACGTTTTGTAAAGCTTCTTGGTAAACCAACCAAAACACTTCAGCTGTACATGTCCAATCTCAACAAATCTTGAATTGTTTTGCCATTGGTGACCAAATGCACTGAGCAGTTTCATATTTATTTTTTTTCTGCAGACAATTGCATTAAAGTTTTAGAACCAGATCAGAAGGTTGTTCTGCAAACCGTTGAAGTCCTTGGACTTCATAACAACGAAATATCATCCATTACAAAAGAGTTTCTGAAAAGCTTTCCTTCGTTGTGGAAGTTAAGACTGTTCAACAACAAAATTTTACACTTTTCAGACGATTTGTTCATTCACAACAGGTGAGGCGCGAAAAACTAAGCTCCTTGAGAAACTCTATTCGTGTAATATAAATCGAAAGCATGGTTGATAGCTATTTACCTCCGTTTTTATTTTTTATTTTAATCATTTGATTTGAAATTGATATCCAAAAATAAAAACGCGTTTCATCGCAAACGATGCATAATTCCTAGAAAAGACAAACCCTCAGTTGGTTAGGAGTGTATCCTTTATCTGATGAAAACAAAATGGTTTTGAGAAGGATGAAAAAACAAAGTTAGTGTAAAAGCATATAAAAATGCAGCGCTTTCCCGGCTTGAGGTGAAACATCTAAAATACTGACCGGCGGAATTTTATTTGCTACTGAAGTATCAATGCGAAGTAATAGCTGACACTTTATCTAATAAGACAAGACTCGTTGTGTATCGGTATCGCAAAGTGATGGTCAGTTGCACCGAGAACTTATACCTGGAAACAAACCTACACGGGGTGAAACGCCGATGCCTTGTGAACCAAAATTGCCGAAACTTGCCCACTCCAAATTTCCATATTTGAAAAATCCTCTCCGGCGTTACCATTGCACCTCTTGCAAATGAACAAATCCAGGAGTTGGTAAATTTGCGTGAACAAAATTACTGAAAATTCCGAATTTACTCTTTTTCGGATGTGTTTGCTTCTTTGTAGTCGAACTGAAAAGTGGCCAAACCAAAACTAGAATAGTTTTGTCAATGATTGTAATATTTTTGCATTGTTGTGTGCACTATTGTATCTTTTTACTGTATATGCTCGTCCAACCATGCTCCAGAGTTTGCCGAATGATAAGATTATTTCTACGCTGATTGTATCACATTTCGTCTATCCTCTCGGCAGCAAATTCTATATTTTGGCTCCACCGCGTTAAGAGTCTGCCGACGTCCTTGTTATTGATCACCATCATACACAATTTTATACTTTTAGTGCATATGGCAGCAGAAGCACTAAGTTCAGGTCCGACTGCCCTTTATTTAGTTAATAATATTTTATGATTAACAATCCTTTCGTTGGAATAGTTTGGTTTAATTTTTTTAACTGAGAAAACTGTATCTAGTCGTATTTTTCCAGTCACTGCAAGCAAAGCCAGGAATTTTTTCTAAATGCGTTTGTTGCTTGCAGAAGGTTGACCAAACTCTTCCTGGGTCCTAATCCAGTTGAGAGCAATTTTACTGGAACATGTTTGTCCAATTTGGCGCTTGTACATCTTGGACTTAAAAAGTTAAAAATTTGGACAGTGCCTCGAACTGTTAGATACATGGTGAGATACGCCATCTGTTTCACTGAAATGTTTCTTTACATTTCTAAGTTTTTATACTCACTTGTTTTCTACACTTGTTTCTTCCAGACCAAGTTACTTATACTGGACCTGAGCGAAAACCACATCGCTTCATTGTATAACGACGATTTCTCTGATTGCCAGTCTCTGATTGATTTAAACCTTGAAAATAACAACCTTTCAAGAATTCCACCGGGCATTTTCAGGTGGCTAACGACATCGAGGTGTTGTCTGCGCCTTATTGTGTTTGATGACGTATGGTGACGGTAAACTGTTCTGCCCCTACAGGTCATAATCACGTTGTCTCTTGCAATAGCACTGTTTAAAAATATTTTCCTGCTTTGCAAGAGTAGCTATTAATTTTTATCTATTCCCTTTGAACCATAAAGCAAATCTCGTTACTGATTTGCAAATTTGCCATAAACCGCCCGGGCGGTCCACGAAATCAGTAGCTACTCAGCACGATCGCATGGCAGGGCTAGCTCATAATAAAAATTCGTTGGCAATTCTCATTCATCTAATAAAATACCTGAGACTAACAATCCAAAAAATATGATAATCGAAGCTGCACCGTTAACAGCATCACTGCCGCTGGAATCTGTGATTCCTTATAAACCACTGCATTTTTTCTTTCAGCCACATGCGATTCCTCGAGAATCTTGACTTATCAGAAAACTCGCTTTCCATCGTCAGTGAAGCTATTTTCAGAAAACGGACTGAGCAGCAGATCAATGTGGAACTTTGGCAAAATCCACTTGTGTGCGACTGTCGTTTGAGAGGATTTGCGTCTTGGGTTGAAAAGGTAGTTGCGAAATGCAAATGTGTTTGTGCTTCCTTTTTTACGTTCCTCTTTGTTGATAAACGCCACAAGGCTAAGCTAGCGAATACTAGTGCAACGCAATCGTTCTGGTCGATTAATGCCCTAAGCCTAAGTGTACTTTTTCTAAGCGGAGCAGTTCCCTGAAGATGCCGAGATTATTGGAGAAATCGATTTTCCTTCTGACATCAATGGGCGCTGATTCTAGTGTTGATGACTCGAAAGACGCAAGATGTGGCCTTACTTAAATATTAGAAAAAAGCATTTGCGACTTCATCTCAGGAGCGGATCTAGCCAGTAAGGTTAGGGGGGAGACGATTTCAGTAATACTTGGTAGTCGAGTCTCATTTTGGATTCTATATTGTGAGAGAGATGAAGCAATGAAGCATACTTCACAACACTGCTGTGACAAAATAATGGACGGCAAAATGGCCTTATATCGCGAATGTTGTTTTCCGAATTGCACAAAATCATGGTGAATAAAGTTAATTTCGTAGGTTTTAGGGGGGCGATCGCCCCCCCTCTTGATCCGCCCCTGGTTCATCTCCTTATCACATCACACCACTGCTATTACAAAAGCTGAAATCAGACCCGAAACGATGTTAATTGCCAGCTCAGGCAGATTGGCTTATTTTTGCCAAGCTGCACACCGAAGACCACAGTTCACTTTGTATGNTTACTATTGCATAAAGGTATAAATATGTTAGTNATTGCGCGAATTACTGTAAGTTGAACTAATCCTCTTTCANTNTGGAAATCCCCTTCGCGGCAGCAGTTGCACAACGCAAAATGGTGGGAAATCCCCTTCGCGGCAGCAGTTGCACAACGCAAAATGGTGGGAAATCCCCTTCGCGGCAGCAGTTGCACAACGCAAAATGGTGGTATTGTATAAAGCAGTGGTTCCCAACTTGAGAGGAATTCCTCCCTAGGGAGGAATTTCATGAGTTTAGGAGAAGAATTTCCACTTTATAGTACAGTTACTTATTCATTGTAAGTGTTGTACTTCTTTTTTAAGATGACATTGGCTCTTTCAATTAGTTATATCACTTTATCTTTGTAAGTTGTTTCGTGGTCTGTCACACGTTTTTGTTGACAAACTTTAGTGTTATCTCTTGACAACAGATAGTTTTTGTCCCACTTTTATTAATCAAGTTACTGTCGTCAATAAAGACCATTGTTCCAATTGTAGTTAATACTAGCCTACGAACCCGAACAGAAGAGGAATGAAAACTCCATAGGTGAGGAATGAAAAGTTCCAAAATAAGCAAAGGGAGGAATGCATCAAAAAAGGTTGGGAACCACCGGCATACAGGTTAACTGCGAAATTGCCACAAGGTAGTGAGAAGGATCAATTTTAAGGTCTTGTGATGCTTGCGATACTATCCTCTGCTTCGTTGTTTTACCAGTGCAGAGATAATTGGACAATTTCTTATGTAATCCCTGCATAATTCACATTCTGCAGAACTTTGTAAGCGTGTAATCCGGTGTTAAAAGTTTGTTTGACAATGTTTGCAGGGTCCCTTCTTCGATGAAATGATTGCGCACCAATCCATTTCTGTGTAAGGCTTTCATTTCAATGCCGTATCTGTAAGCTTTTGTTCTCTTTACTGTCAGATGAAATTAGTGCTCAACATAGACGTCAATCCGTTTTAGTTAGTGGACCGTTCCCTTAACCTTTTCAAGATCCCGCTGGAGCACTTAACCTGCATTAACTTCTAATTGCTATATCAGGAGACCACTTTGTTGTAATTCTGATTTCAAATTATGGGTCGAGTCGGTTGTAATTTGCTACACGCCCAGGTTCTTAGCAACATTTTCAGCAAGGAAGCTTCTTGCATATGGTTGCTTGTGTATTTTGCGGGTGGCAACCAGGGATGTGGAAGCGGAAGCGGTGGAAGCGGTCCTTTTTCAGTGGAAGCGTAAGCGCGAAAACCCTACAGCTTCCGCTTCCACATAGGTTATTTGACTTGAAGAGTAACTTGGCGAAAAAGTTTTGTCCATTTCCCAATGTGGATTTAAGCGGTGAAGTTGC
>JGI24158J21664_10009340_pt1 | contig 13088 bp, 7 predicted proteins | sample Ectturendosymbi3_FD_21664 | JGI IMG/M metagenome (IMG submission 21664) | reverse complement strand
CCCCCCCTTAACATAACTGGCTGGATCCGCGCCTGACTCTCTGTGCCACCAACATATTGAAAAACGTTGGAAAGTTTTGTTAAACACACTGATGAAATCATTACCGTTCCGGAAAGGAATGAACTCAACAAGTCTTGTATTTTGCGAATTTTGAAGACAGCAGATTCATTTCTTGCTTGGCAACACAGCGACAACGCACTGTCTAAGCCAGGGGCCACCAACATGGTGCCCGCGGGCACTAAATCGGCGGTAACGACCGCACGTGGGGCGCCAGCGGCCCTGCTCTAAAAGTAGTATTAACATGATCAGTATCTTCACATAGATCCGTGGTTCTCAAACAAGGGTACGAGAAGCGTCCGTCTTAGCGACAGAAAATGTTGAACTATTTATTACTACTCTCCTGCGGCTTTTTTGTTTTCATTATAGACAAAAACGCGAGGTTCGTTCAAACCTATGTCAAGATAATGATTTGGACTTAGTCTTAGACCTCAATTACGTTTCTAACCCTAACCCAAAGCTTAATCTGACAGACTTACCTAAACACCAAACCCTAATCATAATTATTCACGTAAACATTTAACTGCAATCTATTCTTCTTACGAGCTTGGACTAGTATTTGCTCGAATGAACTATATATTGCCATTGTTTTTGTGGCGTTTTAATTCCTTTTCTGGACAACTCCTGAATAGTCAGCGTAGTGCGTATACGAATGGATTCCGCATTTCATTACTCTTAGCAAATAGTTCTGAGGTGAATCGATCGTAGAGGAAAGGAGTCGTGTATTGCTGTTCTTGTGAAATTGTTTTGTTAATTTGAAGAGACGTGATGGTCTGCTCTAGGTAACTGCGAGTGGAAATAATAATATAATCTTTTCTGATTTCTGATTATCATCATAACCCTTTATTAACCGAAGAAAAAAGAATGGATTGACTACGTTCGTTTTGGTTCCACTTACATCTGAAAAACTGAGGATTTGCGCAAGCCTCAGCATGCTCTGTGATACTGTTTTCTCCAACGTGGATTTCAAGACATCTAAGTTGCAAGAACACTTCGACAACTTACATGGTGGGGCCATGCGGGCCACGAAGAAAAATCTTTGCAAGCTAAAAGAGCCCATTTTGATTCTCGAGTAACCCTTCCAAAGATAGGTTTTGTATCTGTTGACAAACCGCTGCTGATAGGTTAATACCAGATGGCAAAGTCTAAGAAACCTCATACTATTGCAGAAGAGTTTTTTAAACCACATGTATTAGAAATGGCTACAACTATTCTCGGAAAAAATAAGAGGGAAGTTTGAATTAGTGCCGCGCTATGAAATAATGTTATTCAGAGCCGAATTGATGATTTGAGTTTAGATATTTTGGAACAATTTATCTCACATATGAAAGCTAGTCCTTTGAAAATCTCCCTCCAGTTAGACCAAATCACTGATGTTTCGAATTGTAGACAACGTATTGCACTGGTGAGGTATGACCCATGATGTTACCATCAAAAACTTGCTTTTCAGTGAAGAATTGAAGACAACCACCAAAGCAAAAGACGTGTTTCAGTTTGCGAAAGGTCTTGCAAAAGATGAATTGGGTATTCAAAGTATTGGTACTGTGTGCACTGATGTTGCTCCGGCTATGCTGGGAAATAAATCTGGGTTTTCTGCACTGCTGAAACAGGAGATTCCTTACTTGCAAGGTACTCACTGTTTCCTTCATCGTCCTGCTTTGCCATCAAAAACCCTGCCAGTACTGAAAGAAGATCTGATAGAGCTGCGTTCAAATCGTGCTGGTGAAATGCAATTTGAGAGTAAACCTTGGAAGAGTATTGGTGCTCGGCTATGGTTATGTTTCCAAGACTTGTGAAACTGCACTACCTGAGCTCATTCCATTTGCGACAACATACCTATGCGAGTCAGGATTTAGTACTCTTTTGTCAATTAAGACGAAATCTAGAAATCGCTTGAAAGCACAGGCAGATATGCGAGTTGGTAGCAGCAACATAGTTCCACCTTGGGAAAAACTCTTTAAGCAAGAAACAGGAACAAAGGAGTCATTGAACTGAAACACATCAGCAAACTTTTGGAAGTCATCCTTTTGATTTTATTATTTTGTACCCAGTTTAAGCAAGTGATTATTTTTTTTAGATTACATCCAAATGTTAATCTGCGTAATCCTTTCTTGTCCTTATGTCTGGTTTTCTTTAGATAGTAAAAAATGTAAACTCTTTTCTAAACGTTTGAAAGCTAGTTCTTGATCATATATTGTAGGGGGTGCGAGGTCAGAACAAATTTTTTAGAGGTGTAGGAGTGAAGAAGGTTGGGAACCCCTGACACAGATGCATATCATTAATAGTAGCATGATTAAAGGTAAATCTAGCAAATGTTTTTTATTTCACAAGCGTGATCAAACTGGTAGCCCTTCGTATTAATCGGTATCCAAGGAGTAGCTCACCGTTTCAAAAAAGTCGGTGACCCCTAGTTAAAACCTACACCACCAAATTCAATACCGCTTCATCTGCAATTACAGTACAATTGCAGCAGTTACAAAACATTTCCAAATGATTTTCTAGCGCAAACACATAATGAAAATATTTTCACAAATTGCAAGAAAAGTTACTTTTATTTTTCCACGACTTATGTTGATACCTGAAATACTTGCTGCTAGCAGCCAAAACCATACGGTGACAGACGAATCTGTGGTCGCCGACTTCCAATGTGACATCGCTGAAGTGTCCATTGAAAGCCAGCTCGCGAATGGAATCCTGGTCCGAGTAAATGCAGCAGTCATGCATAATTACCATACATCAAGAACAACAAGAACATTCCGTTTTTTACCTGCATCAAGGATGGAAAGTAAGGATCTGAGTAGTGAAAATATGAAGAGTTTACATCGCTTCCTGCAGCATCGCTACCGGACGTTTCGTCAGCACATGGCAAGCTAGTGTGATCTGGATAATTAAAGAATTAGGATGGAACAAGAAGACAGGAAAACAGCTAGCGGCCCGCGAAAACGCGACCACCCATAACGGGCATGCCGACGCTACAGATAAAATTATCAACAACCTTAACGCCCAAATTCTCTTAAGCAAACCAAAAGCTCTATCTTGCCCTCACACATCAAAGACGGTTCAAACTTGCAGGTATCATCACATGTTTTGGGAGGTTCAGGAACGATTGCCCTCCCCTGAAGCCTGCGCAGCATATACTGGCTTGGGAATATTTTTGGATCAATTTTGGAACGAATATACCAGGCGCTTGCTTTGCCGTAACACGAGAAGGAAGTTTATTGGTTGCAGCAGTTTATGTTATTTCTGTTTGTACGATGGAGCTAAAGTTTCGTGGCATTGCGAGTTTTCAGTTTGAGCCTCACCTTTTTTTCAATTCCGAAACTTTGCTGTCTTAGAGGGTTACAAGCATTCGTGTTACCGCAAACACCAAAGCAGGTGAACAGCGCATTTTGAAGTATGAAAATTGGGTCATCGCCTCGCCAGCAACACTGCACAATATACGGGCGATCATGTGGGGATCAACTAAAAACTTAAGTAATTTTACATTTTAAAATTGTCTCCTGTTGCAAATCGAAAAAACAGTTACGGCATATCGAAGGAAACCTACAGTAATGCGAGTAACCCAAACCAACATTAGATACTATTTTGTTTATATACGTTTTAAGGTCACACGTTTCCATTTTTACCACGTCTTTATTTTGATGAGGTAAAAATTAAAAGTGGAAGCCTGACAGGTTTTGGGCAGTAGCCAACACAGCTATCTGTGTGAAAAAATGGCAAACTTTCATATTCTGTTTTGCAATATGACACTTTTTTATCTGGAATTTTATATTTTCTCAGTATTATCGACCACAAAATGTGCTTTCTGAAGAGAGGCTATTTTTTAAATTAAAACAAAGACTTACTTTTGCGATCTCCAGCGCCGGGTCTTGGCGACGGGCACTCGCCAGATCCTATAATAGGAGGAATTTTTGACAGCAAACTGACATTAGGTTTTTCGAACAACTCACACATATTCATGTAAATAAAAGGCTTTTCTTCATTGGAACACTGTGTCAGATTGCAGGGCTCATCGACTACAAGAGATTCATGAGGAAGCACAAAATCGTCTATATGCCTCGAAGAGTTCTCGTAATCGGATGAACTGTGGAGTTTGTTTGTTTTTTCAAGGCTACTCTTTTCGATTTCCTCCACACAAGACAGAGAACTGCTGGCACTTGAAGCGCCAATCCTATTTTCTTCATACGGTACATTCGAGCACAGTTGAGCGGTTTGCGTAGAAGTAATCTCGGAAGAGAGGGTCAAAGCGGACAGCAAGTCCCCCTGATCGGATGCAAGTGATCCTTTACGTCCATAAAAGTGTCTTTGAGGTGTTGTAGCACAGCCATTGCTTGTGCTCGCTTTGCTTGATCCTTCACCCACTGAGTAACCTTTCCGCAAAGTCCTCTTCAGCTTCTTGAATTGCAAAGCGACTCTGTCAGATGAGCTGACCGGTGCTTTTTTTACTTTTTGAGCAGAACTATAGCACTGGTTTTCCTGATTGCGGGCTGAAAGTTGTTGCGCGTTGTTTTCAAACTCATTAGACAGACTTCCCCTCAGCGTCTCAAATGGTTCGGAAACGTCTGCTTGTGCAGCTTCATCAGCACTTGTTTCTTTTCCGCAATCCGGCATAATAAAGTTGTCAGATCACATACAGACAGTTTTAAGTGAAATCTGCAAAGAACATCGGCACTTACTGCTTCTCAATCAACATAAAAAAGTTTTTCTTCTAATTGCAGCAAAATGTAAGGTAATTCTAAAACACTAAGCGCATTTATCACAAAATTAGTTGCGAACCTTCAACGTGTTGGGCGAGAAGGAATATAGTACTCACCATTAACTAGGCTTGAAAAACTTAGCCACGATGGTTGGCTATAACTTTACAGAAAAAACTTTATCAACTAAAACTGAAAGACCATTGAAAAAATTTCATTTCCCTCTCTTTCGCAAAAGTTGACTTAATTTTGGAAGCTCACTTCGTTTTGTTGCACTGCAGCAAGAGTTGTGCCCGAAAATATATTGTTTTCTATTGGCCTCTATGGCGAGTGCTAATTAAAGATAAAAACTCTGTGACATCAAAAACTTTAGATCAAGTTTCGTTTTTCTTCTTCAACAAACTCAGAATGGGATATTAGGGTCAAATCCTGTTCACTCATAGTTTAACTGGCAGTTACAAGAAAGACGGCAGGGAAAACAGTTCAGTACAACTGGTATGGTTGTGATTAAGCCGTAATTCTACAGCTAAGTCTACCTCCTTCAATGACTGCGTTTCCCCATTCGACCATTATTCTGAAACCTTTCATCTATTTTTTTGCAGAAAACTACTTTTTGCCGCATTTCTTTCGCTCTAAGTTCCTTGCAACTACTTAGTTTGAGAACGCTTAAACCAAAGTTGCAATTAAGCTACAGCCCGGTCTTATGCACCTAATGACAACTTTTTTGTTATCTTGCTGCACTTGTTTAGTTGAAGCGTGTACAAGTATAACTTAGCACCTAACACCGTGATCCTAAATCGCACCTTTACGCTATGTACGGTACACAGTGTTTTCCATCGCTGTCTGTACCGTCATGCAATGGGTGTACAACCTATTTCTCAACCCTGCTTTCTGATAGCAGCTCGAAAAGGCCGATGAGCTCCGAGCCCAGCAGCAGGAAAACGATATTTCCTGCACGTGATTTACCAAGCATGCATTGGTTCGCTGAGAACAGGGTAATCCAAATACGCGCTTGACCAGCAACAGGAATAAGCAATCAAGCACGGTATAATGACCCATCAATGGCAACTATGACTTCTCTTGTTTCGCTGCAATAATTAAAACTCCGGTTCAAGAACAAAAAAATGACAAGGCATCAATGAAGTAGAGCCCAACTAACAACTAAAACTTTTGACACGTAGGTTGGTAGTCTCTGGTGGGGCGCTAGCATTTGTCTAGTGATGGACAAGTTAAGGGGCTTTGCGGGTCATTTTTATGGGCTGCGAGTACATCGGCGGGCCACTGTTATACTCAACTCCAGTACGTTTCAATGCAGTAAACAAACGTACCTACCTCTTCTCACGAAAAGCTAGTATTTGCGACAAAAACTGACAGTGAATTGCTCACGAATTTCCGTAGTAACTGTTGAGCTTTTTCAAATATTTTTGTCTTTGTGTTTAACTTAAAACGCGAAATTACTTAACAATCACCGCACTTAAATTTTTAGAGCGCCTCGCGTGACCGTGGTGGTGAAATTGATGCTCGCTGCAAGAGGCCGCGCATTGTCAGTTTAGTGTTATCGCTTGTTCCAAGGTTGGGTGATTCCGTCTTTCGAATTTTCGCAGCTTCGCATCACCTACCCATGCGGTAGTCAGCTTTATCTGAGCGGTGCTCTTAGCTTGGTGCGTTAAGTTTTGTACGCAAGCATTAGTGTTTTTGAAGGTGTTTTGAGAGACCGAAACGGTCTCCAGAAAAATACATTGGAAACTGCTTTACTACCACCGTCAATATGCACGAAAACCTTGCCTTATGACCATCTCGATATGCAAATAAAATACAGTAATTGCGGTCTCTCAAAATGTCTTTGCAGTCCGCAAGGCCAAACCTTAAATAAAGCCTGGTATATGTAGGCTACAAAGTGTGAATCGCAAAGACAGCAATAAGTACAATGCGTATGACAAGCAACCTAACGAGATAGCTTCAATGATTTGCTTTGTAAACAGCAGGCAACCTAACGGGAATCCCACATTAATTACCTAGTGACATACACGTTACAGGCTCAGCGATCGGCAAACTTTTTGGACTGTTAGGCCATTTTAGAGGTTGAAGAAGACACACAAGGCGGGAAGAAATAAGTAGTCCAAGCAATAGTTGTTGACAAAGTACTTCCGCCCTAACATGATTTAAACTTTAACTAACATTCGCAAAAGCGCCTATTTGTCTGGAGGAGCTTTGTGCGATCGTAAAGGACAATGCATTTGTTGTTTGTCGATGATTGCGAACTACAAACATGAAGTAATGGATCAGCGTTAAAACAAAGTTTAGCCAAGTTTGAAAAAGGAACAAAAATCTATGAAATGCACAACTTCCCACTGAAGTATATTGGTTCTCAAACTTTTTGTCGCTGCAGACCCCTTTCACTGCAACCAAAACCGCTGCGGACCCCTTCGTTTTGTCAACGTTTTTCTATTATTGAGAAATTAGATTTGGTCGCTTCTTAGTGCAGGGGCGCAACAACGGGGGGCAAGGGGACACAATCCACTTGGCGCCGAATCACTGCGAGGGTCGTCGAAAAGTCCCAACAATGTCACAAGCACTTCCTTCAATACAGTACAGTACATTTGCTTCCGAAAGACCTCAGGTTCGACTATTAGGGCACCAAACTTGCTTCTTGCCCCGGGCGCCATCTAAACTGGTTACGCCCGTGGGGGTAGGGTGAGCACTTCAACTGTCACGGTGTCAAGCTAAATTTCTGACCTATTATTGTTTGTCAGTTACTAATAGTTTGGCGATTACTTTTTTGACGTGTGATGAGTAAATTAAATATTTTTGGTTAGATGTTAGATACCCACAACAAGCTATAGTAGCCTACGGGAATAACTATAACCACTGAAAAATATTCGACTTAGTCTTCGACATAAATTACTTTTCTAACCCTAACCCAAAGCTTAATCTGACAGACTTACCTAAACACCACACCCTAATCATCAGTTTTCTCAGCGTATTTGATATGTAGAATAATACTCTGTGCATGCGCACACGGCGTTAAGTCAGAAATTTCGCTTGACACCGACAAGAAGCAAGTTTCAGGCTCTGGCCTGCCCCCAATTGACGTAACCAAAGTCAAATAAAAGAAGGTCAGTCGACTTGCAACATGTACATGTCAGAATACAGTTGTGGTGCGAGTAAGCTGAAAAATGGCCCAAACGGGCGGAAAAAAACTAGCGGACTTACGTGATTGGATTTTGGTTTACGGACTCCCTAAAACACATTCATGGACACCTAAGGGGGGGCGATGCGCCCCTCTGCCCCACTGTCAGTTACACCACTAATTGTGAGCCTGCGAGTGTGACCAATGTGTCTGAGTAACTAGTTTCCTTCTCAGGAAACCAGGGTGGTCCACTACACGGGGCTTGTTTTTTGTTGATATCATATACTTAGAAAGATGTTAGAAACCTGTGTTTCCATGTCTTTTCCTGATTTCCAGAGACAAATAGAATGGTGCCAGAGTTATTTTACAAAAATGACCTTGAGGGCCTATAAATAGAAAACTGAAGCACTCTACTAACCAAGGTTACCTGACGTGTAAGCAAATTTTGTGCGCCCTACGACCTTAACATTTCAATGTGGTTCTTAGCCAAAATATGACAAGTACAAAACGTTTTTGGCCAAATATGATATTGGAAACCTTATATGTGAAGAGTATTCCTACACCATGTCTTGATATGAAGAAAAAACGGATCTACAATGTGCATGACGTTTTCTACGCACAAACAAAAATTCCCCTCTAAAAAAGCAGATGTTTGGAGGTATAGTGCATAAAATTTGTATGCTAGAGGGGCGGATCCAGCCAGAGATGTTAGGGGGGGAGACATCAGTCATTACGGGTTTAGTAGACGTCTCATTACGGGTTCATTACTGTAAGAGGAATGAAGTATGCTTCATAACACTGCTGGGACAAAAGAATGGACGACAAAATGGCCTTATATCGCGAATGCTGTTTTCCGAATTATAGAAATGATGGTGAATAAACTTGCTTTCGTAGGTTTTAAGGGCAGCGATCGCCCCCCCCACTGGATCCGCCCTGGTATGCTATCATGTATGTTTCCGGCGCTAGACGGGCCACGCGTTTGCTTTCGCAGTGAATGCTGCATTGGTGGCAAGTCGATGGCAGCATCGCGCGTGAACTGTTCCTTTGCACCCACCCGTCAACGCCGAGCACGAGGTTGGACAAGCCGTAAGTAGGCCTAGGGCCTACCGCTTTGCAAGTCTTCGATACGGCCCGACCGGGATGAATCGTACCCATTCTAGCAGCTTTGGTGGCGCGTACTCAACTAACCTTGGCATTCAGTCGGTAGTTTTTTGTAAACGTTAGTTTTTATGTATTTCAAATGCCTGTATTTCTCACAGTCTCGGTTCTAGAGTTTGTTAGGGGACATACAATCAAGCACTTGCCCCATGCATCACCAGACCACTGCGTGCAGACGGTATTGTAATGTTTTTATCTTCTACCCTATTTAATAGTTTCTACTCAGTTGCAGCAGTATTGAGCATAACATCGAATTTTTCATAGCTTACATCGTTTTAGGCTTAACCATGACCAATCTAGCTTACTTCCACTTGAAACCTCATTCAGAAAGGTTTCAAGTAGAAGTTTCCCTGCTTGCGAACCGAAGTGGGGAAATCTTCACATCACTGGATTACTTCAAAGTAACTAGATCAGGGGTGGGCAAATAACGGCCTGCGGGCCAAATGTTTTCAGTGGCCCGCGGAAGCGCAGCGTTATAAGTGGCCCGCGGAAGCATTCACGAAAATCTTCAAATCTAAAATATCCTCCAACTCAACACAGCAAACACTAGTGCTGAGGCTAACTTGAACCGAGATTTGTTTCTATTTCCAGAAGTTATGGCCCTCCGCTGATCGCGGCCTTCTCAAAGTGGCCCCCGAGCCAAATTAACTGCCCACCCCTGAACTAGATCAATCTCAAAAGATCACTGATAGACTTCCAAAATTACTGAGTGGTAATACAGTAACTTACCTCTGTGCAGAAGTAAATTACTTTTAAGCACTAGACAAGCTACTCTGCCCGAGATGAAAACGAAGAACAGCCAGTACGTGCTCTCTCTCGTATTGTCTTCATAAAATATACTAAAATTAATTTCGTGCAACTGCGTACCAACGCACATTTCCACTACTACCTTCAGAAAAAAACTACTGAATGTATTTTGAGTACAGAGCACATTTTTTCTATACAGAGTAAACAATCCTGCGTTGAGCGAAAACAGGTGATGTGAAGGTCCAAAATTATTGCACACAAGGATCGTCTTTGGAAGCCGACTTGCAGTTTTAATACTTCCTCTCATTACTAACTACGCGCGATCCATAACAGAAAAGAGATTAGTACAGGAACTACGCATTTCTGACGACGCGGAAATTGTCTCTCAGACTAAAATCTTCCAACAGAGGAGATATTTCATTGTGCATTTAACGGCTTACTACGCAGATTTTCATCAGTTTCTTGCAATTCAGTACATAAATCCAATTCAATAGCATGGCGATCAAATGAACTTTCCAGAACTGTCAAAAAGCTCGTCAAACCACGGGTTTCTCTGGCCTGTCAGCTTCAGTGGATACTAGCACCCTACTTGCGGCAAAATGCAAACGAACGAAGTTACCACCCGGCTAATTAATGAAACCAAGCAACTCATGGCCCGCTTTCGGGTCAAAGAAGGCCGAGCACTGTTAAGGGCGTTTCAATCACAGTCAAAAGTTTTTCACGTATCGTAAGGGAAGAGCATCACTAACCCCGTTGCAATCAGACGTTTGCTGATTCATGGGAGGCCAACCAAGAATGCACTGTTAACTTGCACCTCCCATCCATTGTCGGTGGCATGGCAGACGGGAAGTCGGTGATATATTTATCAGCGTTTCCGCAGCTTAGGCGAGCGCGGTGCGTTCTCTCTCATTTGACAGTTCGACGCGCGATTGTTTCGAATATTGCTGCCAGCTTTGTCTCGCATCTTTTCTTGCAATTTGAAGCACTGGCTTTTACTGTATAATTTTGACTGATTCTAATACTAGCAGCTGCAAAGAAAATGGTTTGTTTTTCATGAAGGCCTTGAATGATGCTTCCTGCCCGTAAACAAACAACCGAAAGTATGAACTTCCGCTTTGAAGCCAAGCATCATCCAGTATTCTCATGAGGTTTCCTTCAGGGAGGTTTGACTTATGTGTTGGCGCCGTAACTGTAATTCACCACAAGGTAAATGCTCAAGTGTTATTTGACGGTCGAGCTTCGCGAAGCTCCAGCAAGACATACGCAGAATAGGAATTCGGATTACGCCGCCTGAATTAGCTCTTCCTTTGCACGTGATGCATGGCGTAAGTTGTTTTGCCAAAGAGTAGACAACGAACACGTTTTGTTTTGCCGCAATTAAAAGTGGCTGATCAGATCTGGATGACAAAATTAAAAGCTGCAGAAGACTGCCTGATTACGACAATTCAAGTAATTTCACAAGTCGCCTACTATCCCAAATATTATTCGCTTTTTCCATTGGACAATCTGTTTCTAACCTTTTCCACCGCTCCCTTGCTGCTCTTTACCCCAACCCCCCAACCACACCGGGTTTTCTTAACAACAGCGACACGGGCGTCGGAGGATTTTTCCGGGGTGGGGGGAAATAATGGTGGATTTTTAGCGGGGTCCAACAATGGTGAAATTTCATTTTACCAAGTCTAAACTGAGAAAAAGCGTTTTTCTACTAAAACGCTAATAGGAAAATATCATTTCAAAGTCCAAAAGGGCCAAGGCCCCCTTTCCGACGCCCATGCATCAAACCTACTTGTGCAACGACAACGTCGCGTCCTCTGCTGTCCACGCATAACTTTTGAGCTGAAAATCAACAACTCGAGCTCCTACCCACCTGGCAACACAGCTCCGACACCAACCCTTACACCAACGCTAACACTTGATACCTGAACTGCAGCCAAATTGGAGAGACTTGAAGCAAAGACATGGAAGAGAAACTTGCTAAGTTTTTAAAATGAATCTTGAATGTCGCACGCGCTAACGTAACAAACAGAAAAAGCAACAGGCGTAAAACAGTAAACAGTATTGCGTGTAAAGAACTCGCTTTTCTAATAGGTGAAGCTCCCAGGGCTGATGTAGCGACGCAATGTTGACAGATCGGTGGTCCTATTTTAAGCTAAAAAACGCGTTAACATGCCGCACGACCATGCTACGTATCAGCCTCCAGGAATTGCTTCGCCTTGAAACCTCTCCTGCTTATTTTCAGGAAGCACTGGAGGTGCTATTCCATTGTCTACACCCGACCAGTGGCGTAGCCAGCCCCAATTTTTTGGGGGGAGGAAAATTTGTTGATTTTAGGCGAATGACACTATTTTCTTTTGGGATACCGCTTCTCAAAGCAAAAAATCACTATATATGCTAAAACTTTGTGGGGGGCATGGCCACCTGGGTCCCCCTCCTGGCTACGCCTATGCACCCGACAGTGATTATTTAACGCAGGACAAGAATCTCACCGCTAATCTAACATCGTCTTCAGACAGTCTGAAGGTCCACATCTCCACAAACAGACAGATAAACACTTTGGTTGGGATAGCGTGCGGGAGGTACAACTGAATGTTTTTGGATACCAGGTCATTAAAAAACTCTTAAACTCTGGACAAAAAAATAACGACTATGAGGTACCTCCGCCCAAGTGAGGCAGACCGCCTTGTGCGACGCGCCTGCATAGGCCTTAACACAAGAAGACAAGAAACCATTCCCCACAAGAATCAGAGAATTTTTGCATTGCGTGTAGTCGTGTTTGTTGTCTCACATTCCGTTGTACGCAGGGCCGCCACCGCCCTCCGGACACACCCAGTTGATATTCTGACTTGGATCTTTAATGTCGCACGTCTTGCAGTGGACGCAGTTCTGGGCGTTAATCTGCAGCCGCATCTCCCCCTCCTTGCCGCCTTCCAGCGGGACGTACTCGTACACGCCTGAAAGAAAGTATGAAGTGACAAACGCGGCAAAGTCCCACCTTCCAGCAAGAAACCATCTGGGGGATTGCATTTCCGTCGTTTTCACGGACGCGTAATCACCACAGTAACCTTTTATGAACAAAAGTTGTTTTAAAACCGTTGTTTCTTGACCGGGTAGGCATCAACAAATTTCCAGGGGCGTGCGAGCCTTTACGCGCTCTGCAACATGGAAAGTTTGATCAATGAATCTACCAATAAAATGCATTTATTTTTAAAGCTTATTTTAACTCGGGGGGGGGGGCTTGAAACAAAGGCCAATTACTTAAGGGAGGCGTGGTAGAAAAAAAGGTTAAGAACCACTTTTTCAAA
>JGI24158J21664_10009339_pt1 | contig 13088 bp, 6 predicted proteins | sample Ectturendosymbi3_FD_21664 | JGI IMG/M metagenome (IMG submission 21664) | reverse complement strand
ACTCGTGAAGGTATGTAGTTCGCAATAAAACAAAACTTTTCAGTCTAGGATGTCTGTGTTTTTTTAATGCTTATATAATGATAGGATGTTTATGTTATTTTTTGCTGATGTCAGCATTTTTGCCTGACCTCCCTTTAAGACCCGCAGAAGCCATTTAAATGACATAATTGTTTTTTGATTATATTTTGGGACTTTAAAGGGTCTGAATGGGTTTTTAGCATTCCTGGTTCAAAGATTAGGGCCAAAAAACATTAAAATTAATTAGGGAAATCCCCCAAAAATATTGAGAAAAGCCCCTTACCAATTAGCTGTTTTTTGGCCTAACTTCTGAACTACAAACGCTAGAAACTCAATCAAGGTGTCTAAAAATGCGTATTCTTGCCTAGAATCCTAAAATACTGCGAGCCAAAATAAAGGCGCGTGGGATCGGATGATGACGTCATATAATTAACCAAAAAACATGCCCTTTTCATAATCCCATTGGCCCAAAACCACCAACCAAATACAAAAAATTATTTTTTATTCTAAACTACATGACGCCACTAGTCATCACAGGGTTTGAACAACTCTCTAGCTCAATCTGCTGCCGAGTTATGACTGGCCAAAGTTTGCCCTGAAAGGGCAAATTATGCCTTTTCTGAAAAGTTTTGAATTAAGCCAAAAACTGGGTTTTTGACCCATAATTTTGGCTACAGATATGGTAGCTAGTCAATCAAGGGCTCTATAGATGTGGATTTTGACTTAGTTTTCAACAAAACTTCGAGCCAATCGAACCAATTGAATCGGTCAATGGGTTGGGGCCCAGGGCCGGCCAAAGGTGGCCAAAATTTCCAAAACATGCCCTCGTTGTGACGTCACCTCTGGAAAATCCCCATCGAAAACAAAGCATGTTTTTTTCAATGTCAACTAGAAGACTTGCTGAATCCATAGAGGGTTTGAACAGCTCTCTAGCTCTAGCGGCTGGCAATTTATGGCCAAAAAAGGGCCAGCCAATCACGGCCATTGAAGGTTTAAGCAGTTAACGCATGTGGGAATTCAAACAAATTAAGGATCTTTATATGAGAATTGTTGCACCTCGCAATTTGTTTATCGAATTTATACATGAAGTGCGACGCGCGACCTGACTCCTCATTGAGAGAACGCAGAAAGTCTTTTAAGTTTATTAAAAATTTCAAAAGTGCTAGATTAAATTCAGGAGTCTAGAGAGAGTAGAGGAATTAAGGAGTTTATTTTAGTAAACAACCATACTCTCACAAAGTTGTATTTTACTGCAAATGGAAGCACAATGTATAGGAGTTACTATGATAAAGTATACGAGCTATGATAGAGTTCTCACCTGTTTATATAATTCGCCAGTTTGCCTAAATGGTCACTTTTTTCTAATCCCCTTGAGGTGACGAATTAGGCAAATTCTACTGTGCAAATATTTTCAAAGTAATCTTGTTCTCTTGTAGAGGTTCTGATATGCACATACTACCAGCAAGTGTTGTTGAATTCATGTGGTAATGTTGTGAAATCTGAACATGTCAAGTACTAGCCAAAAGTTGAGATTCTTTTTCTTTGCAACATTTGGCAAAATTAAATAAAATTTTTGACTTGTTTTGCAGTTTAGATAGTACACAAACAGAGAGTACTAGCAGTATTGTTAATGTCAACTCAGCTGCTGGACTATGCCATTTCCACTATGTTTGTAGTCAAGTAACAGTACTTAAAGTCACTTTTTGTATGTGACAGATGAGCAAAAGATGCAGTTGTAGACTCTGTTGGACTCAGTTCGAAGTATAGTAGTCTTAAATTTTTTTTGGTGGAGACGTTTCATTTTTCAATTGGCATGCATATATGTTTCTGTTGTATTTGGTATATATTTTGTGGAGTGAGGTGAGGTCAACTTGGGAATTTTCAAATTTTACAGAGTGGATGCAGAGGCTAACATTCTGGAGTCAGAATGGATGCAGAGTCAGAAAATAAGACTTAGTCCACTTCTAGTACATATTAGTGCATCCATCATATCTGCTGCATCATTACACATTTGTAGCATGCAGAACAAGCACATTAGATCTCTTCAATTACCAGGTGGTAGAAATGTCAATTGGTTGTCACATTTATTGATCATGGTATATGAGCTGTTTTTATTTCGCTGAAACATTTTGGTCATTTGTCTCACAGTTATTTTAAATCTCTCCATAGCAAGGTTTTAACCTATTTTTCCAACATTCTGATTGAAATCACTTGATTTTTTTCAGTCATTTCAAAAACGTTTCGGTCTATGACTGAAAAAAGCAGTATATGAGTATATTAATGCTGATAGAAAACCATTCAAACAAAGTGAATCGGTCATTTCAAAAACGTTTCGGTCTATGACTGAAAAAAAGCAGTATACGAATATATTAATGCTGATAGGAAACCATTCTAACAAAAAAACAGCCTTGAAAGAACATTACTGTATATCTCAAACAATTGGCTTGTCCATTTTCCGCTGTACAGCAGAATTGCAGAACTTCATAGTCTGTTTTCTGCAGATAACAGGGTTAAGCAGCACTATATTAGATAAGCTAAAAATTGACAAAGAGTTGTCTGATTAAGCAAACTTTCTTATGCTGGCCTTGTGGTGGCCAATATAAGTAAAGTAGAATTTGCCTAATTGGTCACCTCAAGGGATTAGAAAAAAGTGACTATTTAGGCGAAGTGACAAATTATGCAAGCAACCTGAAATGAACTGCAGAAAGCACTACTGTCAATGAAAATTTTAATTGGGAAGACCTTTTCATCGTTTAAATTAATTCTTTACTTTTACTTCCTCTACTCTATCTCGACTCCTCATTTAATCTAACACCTTTTAAATCTTTAATAAACTTTAAAGACTTTTCATGTTCTCTCAATGGAGAGTCAGGTTGTGCTTATCTAGACTCTTCAATTTAATCTAGCACTTCTTAAATCTTTAATACATTTTGAAGACTTACTGCGTTCTCTCAATGGGGAGTCAAGTCGTGCTTTGCACCTTGTGTATATATTCGATAAACAAATTGCGAGGTGCAACAATTCTTAGATAAAGTGCCTTAATTTGTTTAAATTCCCACACATGTTCAACTAGCTGAGCTTAAACATCAAAAGTGAAACTGCAAATGACGAATTAGCTGAACAAAACACTTCTCAGTGATAGAAAGAGGTGATGAATTGAGCAAATTGATGAATTTGACAAAGAGAAATACACACAAAAGATAGGAATTCTGCCAGGACCGACGAAAAAGTAAGGAAATGACAAATTGAACGATGATGAATTGAGCAAATTCTACTGTATTTGTGATTGTAGATGAAATGCATGGCTTGTTCACAGCCATACTGTTACGCAATTTTTCTAAATGTACATTGAATATTATCTGCAAAATGGTACATGCAACAGTACAAAACTAAGCAGTGCAAGTTTAAAAATCAGGCATCAAAATTTTGCTGAATGGCACAAGTTGCAATCTTTGGAGTTAACATGTAATAGTGAAAAGATCATGGGAACACGTAATAGTGAAAAGATATGGGAACACTAAAGAGAATTTCATGTTATGTGCTGTCGTTGGCTTATTGACCTAAGCACTTTCTCTAATGTGCCAAATTTCGGCAAGTGTTTAAAGGATGAAGATTCGTGCAAGGTGTAATTTATTTAGTTGGAGTGTGGTGAGTAAATCTTTTAAATTTTTCCTTGGTGCAGGTGATAGTTTGAACATTTGTTTCTACTGTACTTTTAATTGTAAATGAAAAAGTGTATGCAGTAATGGCTGATAGTAGTCAACCTCCTGCAAAACTGTTGAAGTCGGAATTGTACAAACCTCCAACTAATGAAGAATTGTCAAATCTTCATGAAACTGAAGTGTTGTTTCATTCGAACTTAGTGAAGCTGCAGATCCAAGAGACTCTTCGTGAAATTACCGTCTCCCAGAAAAAATGTGATCAAGTTAATGAGTTTCTTCATTCACTTCATGACAGCATAATGTCGATGTCAAAAATCGAATCATCTTCGTTGCAATCGCTGTCTTGGTTGGATAAATCTGTGTCCTATCCATTTGTTAGGGTGCCTAAAAAAGTCAAAGGGACAATGGGATTTATGCCACCAGTTGAAATTAAACTTGTGGGCAGCTACCAACTCGACACATTCCTCAAGCAGAATGTAAACATTGATCTATTGCTTGTCATGCCAAAAGAGTGTTTACAGGCAAAAGATCATCTTAATCAAAGATATTTAAGAAAGCGAGCTGTTTACCTTGCTCATGTTGCTGAGCAGTTATCACAAACCCAACTGCTCAGCAAGGTAGAGTTTTCCTATTTTATGGAAAACCCACTAAAACCTACCGCCGTTCTTACCCCTGCTGATTCTGCTAATGCAAACATAACTGTTCGATTACATGCATGCCCAGAAGCTGGTTGTTTGAAGATCGATCGTTTTTTGCCCACCGTTGGCAATGTTAGACAGTATTGGTACAATGGAGACGAAACTACTCAGAAAGATGAGGTATTTTTTCCAACACCACATTATAATAGCTGTGTTTTGATGGATTTGCTAATGGAAAAGCATCTTTGTTTCTTGTATGAATTGTTCCATGCAGTACAAGCGTACAAAGACGCTTTAAAACTCCTGAAAGTGTGGCTTCGTCAAAGGGACTTAAATAGTGGCTATGGTTGCTTCAGTGGCTTTCTGATGTCCATGCTCCTCGCATACCTTGCCTCTTCGAGCAAAATTAATAAGTTCATGAGCAGCTACCAAGTCATTAGAAATATATTCAAGTTTCTTTCTTCCACTGATTGGACTACAACTGGTTTGTCGTTCGATGCATCCTTGGACTTAGCAGAATTTCATAACCATTATGAAGTTGTGTTCGTTGATCCGTTTGGAAAACTAAACCTGTGCGCCACTATGCCTGCTGCCGTGTTTTACCAAGTTTCGCATGATGCAAAAGCATCTTTAGCAGCGTTGGACGATCACGACGGCCTCAACAAGGTTTTTATGCAGTCTACGTCCTTCGCTATGAAGTACGATCAACTTTTGCATTTGATAAGTCTGTCGTCCTTGAAGAAATCTGCGGAGAAGCTGAAACTAAAACAAAAGCTTGTGGACTGTGCATCGAATTGCGTTGTTGCTGCATTTCCTTTTCTGGCTTCTGTCCTTGCCAAGGGTCTTGGGAAAAGGTTGCGTCGTCTTGGCGTAAGGATGCATGCTTATGGATCGTGGAATATTGATCAGCACCCTCCATCGTGGAAAGACGTGTCTCGTCCTGTTACGTTCGGACTGCTGCTAGACAGAGATTACAGCACTGGCGTTTTGGAAAAGGGACCTGTGGCAGACGCTGCGGAAGCCGCTAGTTTCCGATTGTTTTGGGGGGACAAGTCTGAACTGCGGAGGTTTCAAGATGGCGCTATTTGTGAGGCAGTCTTGTGGGAGGCATCGTCCGTGGCGGAACAGCGCTGCATACCGATAAAAATCTGCAAGTATTTGTTAGGGAAACATTTCGGTATCGCTCCAGCGGCAACTGTCGCAGTCGCTGGTCAGTTGGAAAATTTTCTCGATCCGTCTTCGTGTTTTTCAAAAGACTCCATTTTGACCGAAAGCTGTGCAGACACAGGCGATGAAATCAGCAAAGAAGCTGCAGTAAGTTTCAATAGATTGTGCCAGAAGCTTCGATCTTTGTCGCTGCCTTTAGCAATAACAAGCATACAAGGCGTCTCTCCCATTATTCGAGGCACGGAAGTATATCCTTGCTATGCTGCCGTCAGTCCCGGCCATAATTCAGTGGTTGTCGGTAAAAAGCGCGTTCAGGTCCCTGTGCCAAGTAAAGCATGTCCCGCGTTTGCTTTTCCCGTTGAAGCCATATGTCACTTGGAAGGCAGTGGGAAATGGCCGCAAGATGCAGAGGGCCTACGGCGCTTGAAAGCGGCTTTTCATGCTACTATCAGTGACGAGCTGCAGAAAGCGCATCCGAAGCTGCTCTGCGTCCCGTTGCCTGATCATCTTGTCGTGTTGGACGACGGTTTTGCTTTTCACATTTCCGTCGCTTACCACCGAGAGATCTTGGTGCTCCAGACCCGCAGGACGCCCGACGGCATGGTGAAAACGGCAGTCAACCCGGAATCGCTGGCGTTGGAGAAGCGCACGGTAAAATTGCCCCTTCTCGCTGGCATGCTGCACGGCCTGGGTCAAGCTCACCCCGCATTCGGCGAGACGTGCCGGCTGGTGAAGCGATGGGTCAACTCCCAGCTTCTGTCTGGGCACATCGCCGCAGAAGCTGTGGAGCTGCTCGTCGCCTCGTTGTTTACCGATCCGCTGCTGGGCGCCGCGCCTGGTTCGTGTCACTACGGTTTCGTCAACTTCTTGCGCCTCGCGTCGTCGTTCGACTTCGCTTCCGGCCCGGTGGTTGTCAACTTGCAGAACAAGTTTTCCAGAAACGACATCGATTCCGTAATTTCCGAGTTTTCCGAAAACAGACACACGCTTCCCGCGCTTTGCATCTCGACACCGGAAGATCGACTGGGGACCACGTGGACCAACGAGAGGCCGAGCAAAGTTGTTCTGCGACGTTTGCAAGATCTTGCCAAGTTGTGCCTTGTCCAAATCGATTCTGCTTTCCTCTCTGGCAAAGAGTTTAATGTCACTGCCTTTACTCCTTCGTTAAAGGCTTATGACGTTGTCATACATCTTAAGCCGAAATGGTTGTCAGAGCGATATCGTAGCCAGAGTCGTCCCAAGTCAAGTGCTTCTGTCAGTAGGACAGCAAATGATGACAGCTTGCCACGTGTGCTTCCGATATTAGGCTTTGATCCCCTTCGGAATTATATCGACGAACTCGTGACGTCGTTCGATGACCTTGCCTTGTTTTTTCATGACGCTGACGGCGGAACGGCAGTCGGCGTCTTGTGGCGCCCGAACGCTTTCGACCCTAAGCCGTTCAAGATCGGTGCCTCGAACAATGCCGCGCTTCTTCCAGATGGCCGCTGTGCTGCCGATGTTCGCGCAGTTTTGGAAGATTTCGATCATATCGGTTGTGGATTTGTAGACTGGATCGAAATTTGTACGGAAAAATGGAGAATTTAAATGAAAATGACTTGAAAGAAAGAGTGGTTGCGAGTTACCGCTTCAACACCAACAAGCACTGAAGTAGCATTTAACATTAGATTTACTTGTCAATGGTCAATGAAATTCGCGAAAAACCGTTGCTGTGTATCTAAGTTATTGGAAATGCATGTACTGTATGTGGTTGTTGAACAGTGCAACGCTGTAGAGTTAACAGCATATATTTTTTTGTTCACCACGTGGAGTTTTGAACGCGAATTTTTGCTGAGGTGCTTGCAACCCCGCCAAACCAAAAGTAGCATTTCGAAAAGGATGGGTTGGGGTGGTGTATTGTCTCCATACCTTTTTCGGGGCGAGAAAATTTCTGTGAACAAACTGCCGCCAGGATCTCTTGCATACATACCGCTGGACGATTTGTTGAAGTTCTCTGAAAAACTTTGAACTTCCTTTTTTGTCTCTGCAAAAAGCGCGCTTGTTTTGTGAACGTAGAAAACGGTTTCCATGGCAGCGATTTGGTTTTTGCAAATCCCTTGGTCGCGCTATGGGCCTGCCTGGGTAAAACATCTGTTTTTGTATTGCACCACACAACAAACAACAGAAACCAATGTTACTTGCGTGCCATCCTTCTGGTTGTTTCATATTGGTGAAATTTTGTTGTTCGTTCGTACTCGGTCTGTACAGACGACATGGAAAGAAAGTTGTCTGCCACTGTCGATTTAAGTTGCGCCCAATCTATGGTAAATTTTCAAGAAAACATGGTTGCACTGTCGCAGTTCTACTCGGCTTCGTTTTCGCACCAGGGTTGTAATCGAATCTCCGGCATCCTTTGCTGTCTTGATTTTGATGGCATCTGTGCAAAAAGCGAACAGCTCATGCCGGTAGCGTGCGTGGACTAACACAGGCCTGCATGCCTGAACGCAGCCGTGCAGTCTTTTCCACACCAAAGCGATCCATGTCTAGCAGTCAAGAAATCTAAGTAAAATGCTGGTGTGACATCGTTGCGTTTCCGCTCACGCACGATGCAGTCCAGCAACCAGTGAAGGGCAACCGAGCAATTGCCCCACGCAAGTCTTTCGGGAGCAAATTTACTGTATTGATGAAAGTACTTGCGACGTGGTTGGACATTTCGGCGCCCCCAGTGATTTGGCACCCGGGTATTATGCCCCCCTCTTAGCACCCCTGCTCCACGTAAAAATCAAAAATTTGTTTGGTTGTTAGGTACAATATGTTGCAAACATTGCCTCTCCCGGAAATATCAGCTGCTTTCGGCCCCTGGCACGATGTCTCTCAAATAAATTTTGTGGAACAAGAATTTTTCCGGTTTAGCAGCACAACGCCAAAACTTCTGGGTTGGCGCATGTTTAATTGTTTGTGCCAGTGCATCCGTTACGTCTCTCTTTTCCTGTGTTCCTGGTGACGTGATACGCGCGATTGATGCTCCGGCAGGGAACAAGAACCAATAAATGCAACAAAAGCCTATCATCGTTTGAGTGACAACACGAATTGCGTTGAAGGCAGGGGCGGTTGGGGCGATCACCCCCCCTAAAACCCAGGCCCGTAACCAGAGGGGGGCGAAGCCCCCCTAGAAAATGTTTTTCCCCCTGGAAAAATGTGTTGGACATAGTTCAAAAAATTTGGGCCCCTCTCGGAAAACTCTTCGCCCCTCCTGGTGTCCCAAGCTGGCTACGGGCCTGCTAAAACCTACGAAAGTAACTTCACCAAGATTTTGCACAATTCGGAAAACAGCATTCGCGATATAAGGATATTTTGCCGTCCATTGTTTTGCCACAGCAATGTTGTGAAGTATACTTCATCTCCCTTACAGTAGCGAAACCACTGCCAAATTTACTGAAATTGCATCCCCCCCCTTAACGTTACTGGCTGGAACGGTCCCTGGTTGCACGTTTCACGCATTGTTGCTATATCTTGGAGAAAATAGGGCGGACAGTGATTCAGTGGCGACAGCTGCTGCAATGGAAATTCAAACGCTATGTTGCGTCTGCTGTGATGGGGTTGAATTGTCGCGTGTGAGGGTGTGGATTGTGAAATTTCATCTGCAATCGATTCTGAATGCCTAAGTTACGTGAATTGTAAAGCGTTTTCGAAAAAATACTGATGTAAGGCTGGTTTGGCATACTGTGACCGGTCTGTTCAGTGTGCAATGCTCTTAAAAATGTTGTCAAAGGTGATCGAAAATTCTTTGTCGCTAGTGGTGCAGTTAAGATTTTGATTAGGTGCAGAACCGTCGCCAGAGAGTCTTCCATAGGGGGGCTTGACATTCTAAAAATTGACAAAACTCAATTGGTTGATTGTGTTCCCTACTTCAATTTGGGGGTTCTAAGCCCACCACCATCCCCCATGGCGATGGGACTGATTAGGTGGCCGAGAGTTGCCATCACGAAATTTCGTTATCTTAATTGAAAAAAAGTCAAAACAAAAAATGTTTTTGAACCAAAGTCTAACCAAAACACGTTGGCATTACGAAATGCATGTGCAATCAAATCAAGTAGGCATACCGGTTTTCATGGGCGTCGAAGGAGGGATCAAGCCCCCTCCCTGGAATTCGAAAATTTCAGCAAAAAATTTGTTTTCTTAGTATCGAGTGGGAAAAACAAGTTTCACCACATTTGGCCCCCCTAGAAAAAGTTTGGAAAAATCCCCTGGTTGGCCCCCCAGTCCCGTCGTCACTGGGGACTTAGCCCCCCAAATTGAATTATGAAGCACTATAAGTCGGAGTTTTTGCCAAATTTCAGAATGTCAAGCCCCCCTGTTGAAAACTTTCTGGTGACGGTTCTGCCTCCCCCCCCCTGGAAAAAGTCCTTCCGACGCCCATGCCGCTATTTAGTATGTTCAGGTAACGTTACACGTAGTGCTTCACGTGATCAGGATCTGATCTGCCCCATTTTCTACAGGTATTGCAATTTTAAAAGGTGCGCAACTTCAGGTGAAAATGATTTTACGCAAGCACCAGAGCGGGTTTCAAATGCTCGGTTGCTTGAGGGAGGGAGGGGTGCTGAGATGATTACATATCAAGTTTTCCTGATTTTTTGGCTTGAAGATCAATGACTTTGCAATAATGACCACCACCATAGGCGTAGCCAGGGGGAGCCAGAGGCCATGCCCCCCCCAAAATTTTTAGAACAGTCATTTTGTCCTTTGAGAGGCGTTTTTCCAACCTAAAATCAAACTCCCCCCCCCAATTTTGGACTGGCCACACCACCTCATGGAAGATGATGCACCGGAATTAAAACAGGCGAAACGGACATCGAAATTCAATAGCGCCCTCCAACAGAAGGCAACATTTTCGTATCTTCGCATACGCACTGCTGCTTGAAATAATACCCCGATGCTGCACTCAGAACGTGCAAAGGGGCGGGGGGCACACAGGGCGACGGCCCCGGGCACCCAAAGAGTGCAATTACAGAAATTAAAATGCAGTAACTGGATTATTTTTCTTATTGTAAAGCTAGCAACACATGCTGCATGGATTTGATTTTTCGAAACTTGATTAAAATGCCAGTAATTCTCACATTCTTCAATACCAGGGATTTATGCTCCAAGTGTGCGACGCACACCCAATCAAACTGATAGTGACGTGACTTTTTCGAGATCATGCGGTCAGGGGAAAATCACAAAAAAGGATTAATAACGAAGTTCGAAACGATGCACATATTGCAAGAACAGCTGTGCGGCTGTATTAACACACGCCCAGGGTTGACACGTCAAGAAACGAAACGGGAAGCTAGTGATGCATCAAAAAATCAGCTAAATCAAGCATGTTGAAATACGACAGTTTTGAAATTTGGCTCAGAAAACCAGTTGAACGTCTATAATTATCTTTTAATTGGCGAATCAGGCGGATTAATATTAACGCCTCGCATAAGCCCGTATCCGTTCTGTCTCCCAGTAGTAGCCTATACCTATAAAAGCCACATAATAAAAAGCGACAGTCTCTTGCGTACTTTATGCACATTCTCAATTCTTGTGTAGTTTATCGTGTTTTAAACTGTCAAGGCATGGTGTCTACCATCCCAGCCGCATACCTTCTCTGCTCGGCTGCTATTCGATGAGACATTTCGCGTAGCCTGATGTTTTTGCAGTTGTGAACTGCCCTGTCGTAGCGTTGANTGTGTTCTTCTCCATTGTTTTAACGTGCAGCCTCATNTTTTTGCAGTCGTGAATTGCGCTGACGTAGCGCTAAGTTTGTAGAAGGCCTCGGTTCTACTTCCCTGTTTTAACGCGTAGCCAGTGGGGTAATTGACGTGGGGTACAGAGGGCGACCCGGCCCCCTAGCAAGCTAAATGTAAAAACTGGGCCCCCTTTAGCTGACATCTTGAAATTTAGTATTCTTTTCGTTTTCGTTAGGTTGTTTTTTTGCGTTTTTCGGAGTATTTTGATTGTTATAGCTAGTTGGCCATGCGCTACATCCGGATTGAATGTCATTTCTTAACTTTTTTTCTGTGTTGGCTAGTTGCCCCCGTGCGGTGGCCAGAGGGCCCCCCTTCAGTTAAGTTTCGTCTACCCTAGCGCAAACCTCCAGTTACGCCACTGTGCATTACCAGATATTTTTGCAGTCATGCATTGCTCTGTCTCAGCACTGAGTGCTCTATTTTGCTCTTGTCATCAAATTTTTTACACAAAAAATTACATCAAATTTGTAACTTGGAGCGCTGATAAATTTAGTTCATCACAGCGACCATAGGTGTACGCAGGAGTGCATATTTTTGGGGATGCTAAATATATTTGCCCAAATTTGATCTTGTTTTTTTCAAAAAAGCTATAAACAGCGAATCTTAATGTTAAGACTGAAACGTACCATGTAAACAAATTAAGGTGCGTGCATGCCTAATTATTTTGGTTGTTATAGCTCAGAAACACTTTGCCGCATCAAACACTTATTGGTTACAAAACTTAGGGTTGTAGTTGGATTGGTGGGTTACCACTCCATGTTCCTCATTTTTAAATATTTCTAACTCTACACGAATTTAAATGAGGTTGTTTCAACTGGCCCAAATTTGATTTGGGCTGTTGGAATTTACCTAGATGTTTATAATAATAATAATGATATTTTATTGCGGACTCATGGTCCATATCACAGACACAAGAGAACAAAAAGTGGTTAGCTATACATCAGCGCACATTACAGAAACGGTGTTTGCACATGACCAACATTGGGAGGAGCAAAGCAGTTTATCCTCATTTCTCACCACAGCTGTATCGTCATTCGCAAGAGCACAGAAAATGGATAACCATGCGGTAGGGCATTACACAACCGGTGTTAGTATGTGTCCAGCTTTGAGAGGAGCAGAACACTTTCCGAGCACTTCTTACTTTTTTTTGCTTGGTGTGTACACAGTTTCCACATATTTTTACTACACAAAGGCAATACTGATGAGACGCAAATACCGAAACAACTCACGAACAACTACTGCATTCGGTATCCACCACACAAGAGCGTTGAATAATTGAGGAAAAATGAAGATTTGTAAAAAGTATCAGACATTGGAAGCAATCGAATAAAAAACTTGGATGAAGATGTGCATCGTATAAAAAATCGATACAAGTTGTTTCTCAGCACGGCATCAAAGGTCCTGACACAATAGCTAACCTGGTGTGGGCGAACACTAACATTTCTTTGTATGTAATGCATAATTCGATAGGCATTGTTATATGCAGCACGTAAGCACTTCATGCTGGCCTGCGTGTAATTGCTCCACAATTGCCAAGCATATATTGGCATGCAGTAGGCACGAAATAAAGCGTTTTTTACTGCAGGAGAGCACTGATCAAAAGTGCCTCTGAGTTTGTTTGCTGCACAGTATGGTGATGTCACTTGTCTCTGAACACTTTGACGTCCGGCTGAAAAAAGCTGCCATCGGTTGAGAGCCGGTGTACGATATATTCATACTTCACTTTTCCAAAGCCAACCGTTGAGTGCCGGGCCCTATGCTTTCCTCTGCAAGGTACGAATATCTCGTACTAAGTCTCTAGCAATCAGAAAAAAGCATTTGTCACGTGATTCGACGTTTGGTTTGGT
>JGI24158J21664_10009338_pt1 | contig 13089 bp, 14 predicted proteins | sample Ectturendosymbi3_FD_21664 | JGI IMG/M metagenome (IMG submission 21664) | reverse complement strand
GCTGCTTCGTGTAAACCGTGTATCTTGTGTCAAATGTCTTGAACCGTAAAAGTCGCGTTAAACAAAGTTCCGCAACAACTAATGTTACTGGCTGTAACAGAGGTAGTAAAGCTTCCCCAAAATAAGATGTTTTGGAGAATTTTTAACTTTTCTAGAGTAGGTTCACTTATGCCAATTGAAGATATGATGACAAATACATTGACGTAATAGAAAGAAAAGTCATTCCAGGCATGAGAAGGACATATCCTGATGGTGGAGAAAAATTCTGCAGCTAGCGGTTACAAAAATTGTGATCAGTAGCTAAGCCGCGGTTACAAAAATTGTGTTGCACCACCAGGACCAACTCAGCAAATAAAAGCTCTAGTTTTTCTATAGGCTTTCGACGAATCAGCCGAATTACTTCTGCTTTCGTCTTTTTGCGATGATTCATACAGGCACACATCTGTGTTCAAGTAACTTCACTCCACACGTGAAAGAAGCAAGGAATCAAGCACAAATTTTTACTAGAAAATCAATTTCACGTAGCACTGCGCATTGTCAGTCCTATCATCTGCAAACAATGCTAACAGGTGTGAAACGTTGAAAGGCCAAAACAAGGTCAGAGAAAGAAAACCACCTCAAGACTGAACTGAAAAAAACGCGCACATCCAACCGTGACAAATAAAACAATACGTCTTGCTCAACTACATGCACATGCTGAACCCTCAAAACTTACTGCACAAACAACAAGAACTTACTATATCCCAACGCCAGCTAACGATTATTAGCACCAAAGAAAAAGTCGCTTTCATGTATATGTAACTTCTTGCAAGGCGAAGCTTCCGAAATAGCTTGAAACAAGATGAGTTATGATTCAGTCTGCGTGTATTTTGGTCGCTATGGCCACTGGTGAAGGAGGCGGGGGTGCAGGGGGAGCAACCGCACTAACAAAAGCTTTGATTTGTTGAAAATCCGGGTAAAATCCCATAAAATCCGGTCAATATCCTCTAAAATCCGGGAAATATCTCTGAGAACCTTCTAAAACTCCCTGAAAATCTGAGCAAAAATGGCACCCAACATGCTTTGATTTGAAAATAATGGCGCTCGAATTGACATGAACAGCATTTTTTAAGACATTTTTAAAAGTATTTTTCGAACAAGTTTGGGAGATTCCGGGCAAAATTCCTTCGCATTCCCCAAAATTTGCTTGCTCCTACACCTGTTGCAATCGAGTCTCTGCGGGCACGATGGAAACACCAGGACCAAACTAATAGAAACAGGCCATTATTCCAGTATTGTATCAGGATAGCAAATCAAGGAAACTGTCAAAAACTTGCTAGAATCCATTCCAGAACGAGGAATTTTTGTCTTTCTATTCCTGTACTAGGTTTACTGGATTACTTATTTTCCTTTTAAGAAATTCTACAGTCTACTGGGATTGTTCGATTTGTTGTACAGTTGTGAAAATTCGTAAAACTGTGTCATGAGCAGGGTAGCGGGTCCGAGTCGGAGACGTAAGGAATCGGAGGTTTATGGGTGGGGTCGGATTTCTAACAACACTGGGGGCCGGAGTCGGCTTTTTTTTGTCCGACTCCCATTTCGGATGTCCAATTTCATCATTTCCTTCATCACACTCCTGAATTGGGAGTTCCTATTGAAATGGTACAATTTCTTTTAAAACTTTTTTTGAAACAGAGATTTCTTTTTGCTTAATGTTTTCCACTGATTTAAGAGCGAAATTTCATCCCTTTATGTAAAGGAGTCGGAGTCGGAACTTTTGCAAAGTTGGGAGTCGGAAATTTTGTAAAGTCGGAGTCCGATAGCTTTCCTCCGACTCTGCAACGCTGGTTATGAGCATATTCATTGAGATCTCTGTGAGACCTGTGACATTAAGTGATATCATTGGAAAATTGTTATAATGCAAAATAAATAAAGCATATCATTTCCTAGTGTTAATGTTCAAAAGCTAATGAAGTTCTTAATAAATTGTGGTTTAATAATTTACAAGACGGCCCATAACAAGACTCGCACCAGCACATTTTTTTCTCTAAAGGGCCTTGAGTGAGACACCACTTAGCTATTATATGAAGCTTATTTCTACTTTTTAAGATGAAATTGCCTTTTATTTGCAAGTGCTTGCACTTACGACACGCAGAGACTCCATTAACATGTGAGGCAGCTTTGAGTTATTTTGGATATGACAGACGACATATGGCCCTGGGCTGCAACGATATTGGTTTCGTCAACTAGTCGATTATTTCTGATGTAGAGTTGTTGAAACGACACTGTATCTCACTATTAGTTTTATCTCAGGTGATTTTCTGTTTCAGTAGAAAAATGCAGGATCTTTTAATCAGCTTTTTCGTTTTCTTTTTTAAAACAATTCGCAATTTATGCAGTGATCCGCTTCGAATTCTTATCCGCAGTTCCATACTTTACAATTATCACCACCTCGCCTTTACACGTGACAATGCACAGTCCAGCTTTATATTTTAGTTCTGTCTCCAGTCATAGCCTTGTTTGACAGCATTTGTTGTATAACGTCGCGACCTTCTTGGCTCGACAATTCGTTGCTTCTTCGTGCCCACTGCAACGATGACTGCAACAGGGATGCCAATGAGATTTTTTGAAAACTCCATACTGACTCATCAAAAACCCGGATTTGAACAGAAACCCCCAGGTTGGAGGATTAACACAATCAGGTGAATCTTTCTACTATCTGGACAAGCGACAAAACATCTTAGTGAATCCAGGGCCCCGACGAGGTGGGGGTGGGAGGGCAATGCCCCGGGGCGGCACTTTTAGGGAGGGCGGCACTTTTGGTGAAAACAAGGAATAGCAAATGGTCTTTCACGAATGAACCTGAAGTTAGATTTGGGTTTAGGTTTTAGATTTTGGTTTAGGTTGGACCTATCATACGTCCCGGTTTGGCCGGGACTGTCCCAGTTTAAACGTTTGTCCCGGTTACCGAAATGTCCCGATATTTCACTTCAGTGAAATTTTCAAAATTAACTCCAGCCTGATGATCCATTGTTATGAAATAACAAATTCCGTCCTGAAAGGCTTGACTTTGCTTTAACTCGTGACCATGGGCGTCCGCAGGGGAAGGGGGCAAAACGGGCATTTGCCCCTTTCTGGAAATTAGAACTAAGAACCAAAAATGTTAGTAAATCCAATGGCTTTAGGTTAGATCCGATTACTTGATTTAATTTTTGCAGCAACAGTTTATTTTCAGGTATGGCACTGACTGCACAACAGCCAGGTTCACTGTTCTGGTGTCATGCAGTTTGCAGGTCACTAATGTCCGCTCCTTTGCCTGCAAAGGGAAGTTCCAAAGTTCCGAGCTGATTGTTCTGCTGTTGTCCTTTATTTGCTTCAAGTTACGGTAGTAGACCTTTTGCCGCATGTGACTGTTGAACACAGACATCCGTGGCAGGTAATGCTGTGAGGCAGTAAATGCTGATAGCGGTAAGCCACGTAGTTTTATAATGCGTGGATAGAAGCATGAGAAGTATCCCCTGGAGTTTGAAATTTTATATTTTCCTATTTAAATGTTTAGCTAAAAAGATTGTTCTCTTATTAGTTTCGGGCGAGTAAAATAAAATTTCACCATGGTTGGCGCCAGTTCCGTAGCGGCCAAACATTTGATCCCCTCAAAATGTATACACGGGCCCCTATTAGTGGCTTCCAAACAAGTATTTCAACGTTATGGTACATCCCGAGGCCGATGACCTTCACAACAAAATATCCCCATTTTTTATTTTTTCCTATTTCACTATTTTTAGTTTCACTTGCCGACACATTTTCGGCAGAACCGTTGCCAGAAAGTCTTCATTTTGGGGCTTCATGTTTGTGCATGGGGCTAGACATTCTGAACATTTACATTGAATTCACTGCACAGTACTTGCAAATCGTGCGCATTAATAATAAAATTATCAAATATTTTCCCGCAAATACTCGTAAGAGGCTCATAGTTTGCAAACAAATTTTTGAACGAGCTTAAGAAAACGAATTGGGTCTGAATCACTGTCATTTAATTAACGAAGATTATTTGCAGATGTAATGAAATGCAAATGTTAAGAAAAATTTGCAGGAAACCAGTATCAAGACTATCGTTCAGTTAGGAAGACACTGTTACCGTAGGAACAATCTTGAGGCCGGTCAAAGCGTCCCGATGAAGGCTTTGTTCATTAGCTGAAAATAATTTTGCATGCACACCGTGCTTTTCCTGACCGAAATACGCATCCATAAACCTTTCTGATGTCTAGGCTTGTTAATCTCCTGATGATTATATTACTGACATTTTGTATCTCAAATAAGATATAAATGTTAATAATTATAGACTAAGGCCTACGTCGACGTAACATGGTTAACATCCGTATCCACCAACTGTACCACTCTGTTGGGACAAGTTTACCATCGATTGCCTAATAAAATCTTCTAACTACACTCTTAATTCCATCTTGCTGTCTGAACAGCAGGCTGCGCAAATGTGCAACTTTGTTCGTAAGCACCAAAGGTATCTTGCTTCTATGAAGTACAAAATGCGAGAAGAGTGCTTGGGCTAGCATAATGCATTTTTCACAACAACAACCACACAAAATACGTTTTGATCAAATGGAAGTCTGACTTCTGGACGTATACAACTAGGCATGTAGGCTAACTTCACGTTCAACAATTCAAGCAATGAATATGATGACGCTATATGCTCAAGCATCAAATACGTGTAGGCCCATTACCTCACAAACGTATCATAAATGATCAGGCGATGTTATTCTAGGTAACAGCGGCAGGAACTGCTGTCTATAAATTACGGAATAGAATAACGATTGATGAAAAGTTCACTGATTTCTAGTGTTTCATATTTCAATCTGGGGGTTGAAGCTTTGTTTGGGGCGCTAAACCCACAAAAGCCACTCCGTGGCGACGGTACTGAAATTTGGACCCCTGTGACAGCGTACCCCTCAGCTGGGGGTACGGAGGGCGGCTGATACGGCTCTGGTTGGTCCCCCTCTGGAAAAAATCCTTCCGACTCTCATTCCTGGCTATTGCCGCCAAAAAACGCATTTTGGTGACTGCTGCCGTAACATGGGGCTCTTTCTTTATGGTGTAGAAGGAGGCAAAACGTTTTGTGAGCGTCCATTTGCACTGCATCGTCAGCAAGCTGAAAAGGATAAACAAAATGTCGACGTTGCCCACCCTGGAAAAATTTCTGCGGACGCCCATGCCCGTGGCTTACGTTACTACCTCAATTAATTAATTTGTGTTAGCGTGATTTGGACCGTTGTGTTTAAAATAAACCATTAATAATAATAATAATACAGGAATTGCCATCGCTCAATGGCCATTTGTAAAATTGGGGGTTTATTGTTGCGTCATTTTTCCGTTGTCTTCAATGGAACTACAGCAATCGCTGCAGTTAAAAGCCATCTTAGGTATACTTTGAGAAGGCAGGATAACTTTCAGTTAGTATTGAGTCATTTTATGCTGAAGGTTAGCTAGAACTTGACATAATGCAGAGTGATGTGGCCGGCTAACAGTGCGGTATGGATTCCTTTCACAGAGAGGTTAAGATTAGCCTACACTGAAAAAAATTAGTTGACAGTAGGCAGTGATTTAGAGAGAGTTAAGTAGATGTTTTATAATTATAAACGAATTATTACAAGCAAAATGTCGATGTTTTAGCTGGTGGAAGAGCTGCATTAAGTTGTTCCAACCAGAATTGTTTTGAAACGTACAGTAGTTGAGCAGAAGCCGTTTGAGATTAGGCTACCTTTTAAATCGAAATCCCAGGATCTCATAAATCCAAATCTACTGTACTTTTGTTAACCGTGGCTAGCTAGAAATATTTTTACATGATTGCTTTATTAAAGGTTACAATCACTTATTACAATTCTCATTATTAATGATAACTCTTTTCAGTTGTCGCAATGTCTAAAGGTGTGAAGCGAAAAGTGTTAAGGAGTGGCGGCACTTTTCGACTCGCCCCGGGACTGCACCTCCCCATGTCGGGGCCCTGAGTGAATCAACTTTGCAAATGACCTTTTGTGTCTGTCTGAATCTTTATGTCGCAATAACATGGACTTGTTTTTATTTCTAAGAATGGTCTGGCGACATTTGCAACAATCAAACGATTCATTCGCACTGTCACGATGCAGCCAATCTTTGAGATCTGGATCTTCCAGTTTCAACCCTGTACCTTAAATTACTGTGTGTTCCAACTAATTGTTTTCTTTGGACTTATTTCATTAGTATCTCTGTCACTTGACTTCATTGCACCGAGGTAATATTTGTAGCAGTGCTCTTAAATCTTTCTTGTATAATTGCCCCACATTAATTAAGATCTTTGCTTGAAAATCGTCATTACCTATGGTTTTAGCCTTGTGTGAAAACATTTTTTTGTTTATAAAATAATTTAGTTCAAATGAAATATAAATTGGCAATGTAGTTAGCACAAACCAAATGAAAAAAAACATTGAAAATGCATTTGTAAATAAATGTTATTCATTTCCAAACAACAGCTGGTTCCAACTATTGCGAACCATATGTCTGGTGTTCATGATCTGGAAGATTTTTCAAAGCATAGGTTGCAAGTTGGTCAGCTTAAGTGGTATGGCCTTTTCCCGGTCATGTTAATGTCAAAGATGACTGTGGTGTTTATTACGCATGCTTTTGCAGTACGTGGCTGAAACCTTACTCAGCAACATACGTTGTAGGAAATTCAAGTAGTGACAATAGCTCCATATTTTGCCAAAGTCCCCGAAGACACTCACTGCACTTGATCCACAAATCTGACCATGCGTGTGAATGAAACATGGCACAGGCTTCATCGTCCCATTCGATGTCGATGAGACGTTTGTGGATGGTGGAATCGCATGACTCGCTTGTGCTATAGTTACCTGGCCGAAAGCATTTCACCCAGTCACGTTCAACGCAATCCAACTTTCGGCGTGATCTCTACAACAAAATCACATCTTAGGACATCGCAAACAACAAGTAGAGAAAACGATTTTTGACTCCTTAATTTTACCAAGATCAGTGATGGTTTATCGTACTCGCCGGTCAACGCTACCCTTTTTCTAGCTTACTGTACTGTTATACTCTTTCATAAGTCAGATGAACAGAGTGCTGCTATATTCACAACCATACGTAAACAGGCAAACTAACTGAGAAAAACGATAAGCACGTCTTACAACTTACGGCTCATTGTAACAAGTTTTACTCGCCATTAATTGCTATGTTAATTGTCATATGTCCAATATTTTTGCAATAGAACACACAAAGCCCGGTTGTTTGACTCACCTTACAAAACAAAGATTACAAAACTCATGATAACGGACCGTGACTTTTTTGCCTACGAAACAATGTTTTGCCACTGCTCTATAGAAGACTATGAGGTTTTGCAACAAGACAATTTTGCTAATGATAACACATCCGGTGAAAGATTTGTGACAGTTCACGACAAAAGACAATTGGGCTGAACCTACTGTAATGGCAAATTTTCATTAATTTTCTTATTGTCATAAAAGTCGGTGGGACGTTTAATCGTAGCAAAGTAATGAATATCGGGGCCATTTTTAGTATCTTCAAAGAAGCTGAAACTTTCCTCTTGAAAATGGTGTTCGACTGATTGGGAATATTCTGATGGCTATCTACTGTAACTGTTTCTCGCTTTCATCCAATATAAGTATAATAAAAGAAATCAATGCACATTATAAGTGGTAGATCCAAAATCCAGCGAGTGCTGATGCATGCAGGCCGGCAAATGTTATTGCTCAATATCTCTTTTTTGACGCTGCTTATGCAAGGGTTGGTTCAACCATCCTAGCAAACTAGGCATGTGCAGCAGTTTCTCCACTCTTTTATCTTATTTTGAACGTTAGACTCAGCAAAATACCTGCAAATTGATATTCTTTGTCAGAAGCGCAGTGCTTGTCTCACAACAATTGAGACTCTCCCTATCCTTGGATAGTTAGTACGCAGTGAAGCTTTGCACAAGACAATGCTAGTTTGATTGTTAAGTTACCAGTTCGATATCATGTGTTTTATAACCTTTGTCACGAAACATGGATCCGAAAGTACATCAAATGATGCTATTCCTAAATTGCAACTACTGCTTCTATATTTGGAATCGATTCAAAGTTTTAGTATACTTATTTTGTGAAAATTATCCATCTGGAGAGTTTAATGCCTCCAATAGTGATAAGTTACAAAATTGCCGCAGTAATGCGTAACTTCCCCTTGATATGGGTTGATTTCGCTCCGTTGAAGAAACTAATTTAGAGCTTATGCGCTATCGGTTGCTTGTTCATAATTTGCGCTAAAGACGAAGGCACCTGTACAAAATAATGTAAAGAAAAAAGAGGCTAGAAATAAAAAAGTTAATCAATCATCCCATGTATTACATCAAGGCTAGGCAAACAAACCTTAATAATCCCAGATTTCTGAAGAAAAACCCAGAAAATCATCCAAGATCCCAGATCTGTGACACCACAGGATTGCACATGTCCTCGTTTCTATTCGCCCAGGTCACGTCATAAATCGCACACTCTGTCTACTGACTTGCCAGTCTGCGTCATTTGCAGCTGTTGAAAGCCTTTAGCCCTACTTCTGCCATGCGAGACAACGAGCTTTGTGACCGAAAAATCTGAGCTGTCGAATCGATAGTGTTTTGGTGCGTACACTTTATTATTTGCTGTTGGAGGATTAGAGCACAGTTAGAGTTCGTCAATCGGCATTGAAGTTGTAGTACAATTAGTTGTCGTGGTTTTGAGCTCGTGTTTCCGTAACTGCAAATAACCGCAGTGGTGTGCTTCTCTGATTACTGTAATAATCGTTTGTCGCACGCTCAGATAACTTAGAGTGATGTCTGTTGGTACAGTTCAACTATGCTTGGTAGAATGCTTAGTTTGTTTCTGTTGTTCCTCAGAAAACGTACTCGACGATCAATCTTTATTGAAGTTTGCTGTTGAATTCTGATAAGTGTTTGCGCTGATCATTTTCCATCCCGTAGCACATGCTGCAGGAAATAAGAGGCTGCAGCCCTGTTGATGCGCGGAATTTGAACATGCGTTCAAATATTCCGAGTGCTAGTCCCCCCACAGCACACAACTGAGGCTGGCACCTTTGCAATGCTTGTCGGAAAATATCCTACTTGAAAATTTTGTCGCTCAATTCTGTTGATATGTTAATGTGTATTTTTGGTTACATTTTTTTCTAATTTACAAAAACATTCTGGTTTTTGACCATCTTGCGATTGCGTTCACACTTCTAAATTTGATGTATACATTCTGAGGAATACAGCGACGGCCATGTTTTCAAGAAAGAACTGCCCGTTGTTGGTATCACATTTCACAGAATCTCTGTGTTTTCAAAAAAACGCAACCAGCAACATACCAGCAGGCAATTTTTGTGGATCTGCATATTTGCGCTGTCTTTGCGGCTCGTGCTTTCCTTCAAACTTCGCGCCATCATCGATACATTGTGTCCTTTCCAGAAACCAAATCATCCCAGTTCTTGTTTTCTTTCTGAAGCACCGGAAAACAGGAAAGAAGAAAATGCAGGCACTGCATATGCGTGAAGTAACCTTCGCTGTAGAGGTGACATCCATAACGTTGGAACTGAATGGCCAACATGTGCATTGCGCCAGCGATGCTGAAGACTTTTATTTCAAATAAACCGTTAAGGTGGCTTATCTAATTCAGCCAGACAACGTGCTGACCTGTCAGACATTGGTAGAGACAGACTTTCTATTGCTTTTCAGAGTCAGACATTCTATACAGGGCGTTGTCAGAATTCTTTTGTTTTGAAGCGTTCCCTTTTGTTCCTTTGCCTCGCCATCACCACGTGATCCAGGCTTTTGCCGCTTTCTAGAGAAGCTAGAACGTCTGATTCGACCGACGCCGACACGTATTTGGCGTTTTGGTTACTTGTTTTATGTTGTTTTTGAACGACGTTGAAGCAGGGTCAGATCTATGAATCGTTCCGTTGGCGCTTTGGGAACAATTTTAAATACACGTAGGCAGACAAGCAATAATGGATATGTGCGTAGTTCTGCGTTGCCGAGCGTACGCAGCAAAGACTGAAAGTAGGTAAGCTGTGTAAGTCAGGACAAGGGAAGAGAAACATCAGATACTCAACACAAGATGGGGTATTCCATGTTTTACTCAGGCTGTGTCAGACGTTTCTTCGAGGGATGAATTGTTATACACGAAAGTTGAGGCAAATAAGAAATGAATAAACAAGTTATGAGACCGAAACGTTGCTTTAAAGCAATTTTGCAGCACCATTCGATAGATATCTGTGTAACCAGCCGTAAACCTCATCATAATGCCGGTTGCATATAGAAAGTGCAATAACCTCATCGCTTATCATGTCATTCAGAACGACGTTAAGGCTTTCCGAGAAGTTTGTGGCGAACAAGAAAAGACGAACGCAACATTGCAGTTTAGACTCAACAATGTGTCTTGTGTCTTTATAGAACTGCCTTAATGTATATCGCTGGAAGCGCCGTGTGCAGCGGCGCTAAATCGTGATGTCATTCATGTCGTTTTCTTTTGCCGTGATTATCGTTATAAGGCTATTCAGCACTTCCACATTTCGTGTGCCTAAGAATATGACAACATGACGATTTAAAGTCGGTACACACATAGAAAAAGAAAACCAATCGATTCACACCTTGAGGCCGTGAGGAATACAAGGTTGAGTGTGTTGACATCTTGTTTACAAATTATAAAGCAAACAGTTCTGTTGAACTGAGCCAACTTAACGGCGTTATTCCCTAACTTACTTGTTACAGGATAACTCCCTTCACCCTTGAGCTGATATTTTAAGAAGGTTTTGTAATGCTTTTCCCAACGTGGTGCTGATGAGGCACGACCATTACAAAGATTTTGCGATAAGATTTCCGATCATAGAGCAGGCAAAGGCCCCAAAATAAGGAAATGTTTCGGTGAATGCTCGATACAAGGCAAAAGCAAAACGAAATTAGTAGCAGTCTCTCTAGCGATTTGAAAGTTTCAATTCTAATTTCATCGAAATGTTTTTGCTCGTGTTTCCATCACTGCGGGGAGATGTTGTGACAACTGCCAACTGCTTCGAAAACATCGATGAGTTTCAGTTGTCGTGCCAGTGGAAGCATGCCATGTTTTCATGCTAAAAAAAAGCAAAAATGCTTTTAACAACGTGCGTATGGCAAGTATCGACAATCATCAAGATCAATGTCCAATACTGCATCACATTTTGGCTGCAGATTTGCAGAGTTGGGCGGTTCCTGAGATCTTTATATCAGAATTGAAACAGCTTCTTATCTTTCTCTCTTGTTTTATTGCGTTCTCCCTGTGTCATTATCACTTTTTCTGTCTCTCCCTCTCTGTCGCTTTATTATACCTGACTTCAGAGTGCAGAGTCTGTACAAAACTCAAAACGCAGCACAAATCCGCAACATCTTTTCACATGAGTCAAAGTCCTGAAGAATTTATGAACAGATCAATACGAAGCTAATGAATAACAGCACTAGCATATTCCGATAACCAAACAATGTTTTTGGAAACAAACGGAAACGTTCCACGGAGCGTAGAACATGTTTCTTTCATGGAAACTGACAACTGCGGAGAGTGTTCACTGTTCATTCGTTTCTCGCTGCATCCGCATGGGGACGGTATTACGCACCAACTCCTTACTTCTTTTGTTTGCAGTTTGTACTTTGTTTCAGAAAATGTTAAAGCTAAACAAATCTTCCACATGTGTCACGCGTTTTGGGATTAAACATTTGTTTCTGTTTATTAGTCTAGCTGCAGTCCCAACCTACATGTATTGGAAGATCCTTGACCTTGATGAGCATCATGTGATTGTTTGTCACGAGACCCACGAAACAAATGCGTCTTTTTCAACAAACCTCAAGCATGTTCACCAACATCCTTCATCACCATGTGATAATATTTTAGGCAATTTGACCAACGGTCGGTGGGTGGTGACAGCACCCGGACAAACAGCGTATTATGACGACCTGTTGTTACGTTACTGGCAAAAGCGCGGGATACTGGAAAAGTTAAAAATTGAGTCTGATAAGTCAGTGTCACAAAACAACAATTTTGCATATCATGTTTAAAGAAATAAAAAAGTTAACTGGCCTGGTATCATCCAACAACCAGTCAATGCAGTTTCACGTAGAATAGGGGTGAAGACTGCAAGGACTGGTGTAGACTGCAGACCACATTAAAAGATCAAGAGTGATCTAGCTAGTTTAGACTACAGATCACAGCAGGCCTGCGCTAGCTAACCTTAGTCCAAGTATACAGCAACACTTGTGATTGTTGCTACAACAGGGTTGCCAAGCTGTATTCATCAAAAAATCCGGACCTTGTCCCAAAAAAAGCCAGAAAAAATCAGATAGCGGTTTTAAGGCAAATAAACATAAAATATGCATAACCAAACACAAAACAGACATTAAAACTCGTCAGAAACATTGATGTAATACAGTTCCACTCTTAAGATATATTTTTTTCCTCGTAATTACATTGTGGTACGTTTGTTTCTTATCAATAACATCGATCAATTTCGGAACAACAGTAACATAATTTCAATATTTTGTGCAACCTGCATGGTTATAGACTCTTTTCAAAAGAGATTTGTAATGAATGTGCAGCTCAGACCATGTTTTTCCAGAGCCAAGCCTTTCTCACTGAAAAAAGCCAGAAGAAACCACATTTAGTCTGGCTTTTTTTATTTCCAAAAAAGACCAAAGGTGTTCAAAAAAGCCAGAATTTCAAAATCTGGCTTCAAAAAATCCAAATTGGCAACCCTGCGCAGCAAAAAATGTTCTTAATGTACCCTGAAAAAGCCCTCTCTAGCCACACCAGGTAAAGATTCATGCTCAGCTAACAAATTTGGTGTGTCTAATTAGCAGAGGGGGATGGGACTACACGATAGACATACTTGAAGTCGTGGCACAGAAGGCAAGGTGTTTCTGATGATACTAAAATAAATCAATGATTGCGCAATGTGCAACTTTTTCCAAAAATCTGAATCCTCGAAATATCGACAAAAGCGTTTCGGATATCCGGATCCGTATCCGGTTCCCGTATGAAAGTAGTTTTTGGAGATCCGTAT